>TARA_R100000278_G_scaffold72720_1_pt1 | contig 16227 bp, 21 predicted proteins | sample TARA_R100000278 | Tara Oceans TARA_R100000278 (sample SAMEA2620755) | marine metagenome | biome: marine biome (ENVO:00000447); feature: deep chlorophyll maximum layer (ENVO:xxxxxxxx); material: "saline water (ENVO:00002010), including plankton (ENVO:xxxxxxxx)" | depth 66 m | reverse complement strand
TTCTCCTAAACTTTTTTCATAATCTTCATAATTATCTGCATCTACTATATCTGTATATACATCAACTAATAACTCATATACATGCTCTTTATCATTATCTTTATACCATTTTATATAGTTTTCTAGAAAATGTTCAACATCACCTAAATATACTTCTTCAACTTTAAAACTTGGCTCATAAGAGTTATAATCACCTCCTTTAAGATGAGGTTGTTCACTAACATAATGCATGAATCTACCTAAAGCATAAACAACATCAGCAAAACATCTAGCAAAATCTATTGGTTTAAGTTTCCCACTAAAAGCAGGATAATTACCCCAATAATCTTCATAACATACTGAAGCCATATATATTTTATTAGGCCAATCATAATTTGTACAATGTCTATCATAAACAAATTGTCTAATACTTTTAATAATGTCCTTTTTACTGTTTAAAGGCTGCCAAGAATTATCTTTATAAGTATAAACATATTTCCATTGATTTTCTATAAAATATCTTTTAAACAGAGAGCTCATTTTTGTAATACCAGAAAAGAAATCTGTTCTAGGTTTCATTCCAGTACTGTTATTGTTGTGAAATATATCTATTTGTTCATGGTCTAATACCATTTCATTTCTTACTCTGTCAACTATTTCTTTAAACATTACATATTCTTCACCAGATATATCACTAGCAAGGTTCATCACCTCTACAGCTCTATCTAAAACTTCTTCATCATCTTCATTTCTTATAATTGTATCAAGTAATTGATTACCTTCTTCATCTACACAACTATGATCTGCATATCTATCATATTCTTTACTCATTTGTTTCTCCTTATTGGTTTGAGAGTTATTAAATTATTAGAGACGTTTATATTTATTGTGGTAACGTCTCCAAAACCACTCAAGAGTCATCCGAATACCCCAGTTAGGAGCATGCTTTTAGACCTCCCGCTACAGGTAAGCTTGTTGTTTTCTAGGCCTAGAACTTTCTCTCTACCTATAGTCTACCTCAGCTGTGATAACATCTCAGTCCCACGACCTCCGTTACCAGATAAATTTAATGCGCTCCTATACCTTACCTGTTGTTATCTCAGGACTCTCGCCTTCTTGGGTATAAGCCAAGGGCAAGTTAACATTGATATAGGATAAGTTTTATTTTAATTCTATGCCGTCAGCTTTTATAGTCACGCAGTATCCCCGCTAAAGGATCTTTTCAGGGCGTTGGACTTCTCGGTCAACACGTATTGCAGAGATTCCATGCGCTACATGGGGCAATCCCGAAGGTTTTCTAAGATTTTTCAGCAACCCTACTCAATCCAACCACTCTGCAATTTTAATAGCTATTGTGAGAGATTATCGCACGCAGGAAATTCTCCTTTGGGATCTCATGGATCTCTATACGATAAATAGAGTTGGATCTTTCCCATTGGGTCAGACTTATCTGCAGATTAAGATTACACGGACTTTCACCATTGTGTAATACCTTTGCTCTATCAACTCCCACAATTTTAATACTTGAGCAGTTAGGACACGCTACCCCTTAAGCATGCTCAGGCTATACAGACACAGCAGGTATAATTTCCTGTCATAAGGCTATGTATAATTTCAGTCTGTACAACATAACCTTTTACGGATTCAAACCGATGGTTTCCCATTGCAGTATTAATACTTAGAGCTAGCAACTCTTTAACAATGATCCCAATTAAGTCTATTAAACCGTCTAGGCGCTATGTAACACTAGCTATATTATATTATGCTTTTTACTAATATTGTATACCACAGTCCTGCATAACGCCTATTATTAATTCTTATTGTTTGGTATAAGTTTATATATATACTTACACACACATGCACACCTTTGAGTTATGTCGCGTATCGATAACCTTGTAAAACAATACAACCGCACGCTTCCGCCTATACTCTTAGGTGTAACAGTAAATAATAGTAAATAGAATAGATAAAAGGGTGTAATTAATACACCCAATTATCAAGTAACTAATTAACAATTTATCTGCTAACGTAGCAAAGAGACCAAGATTGTTTGAACTCTGATCTTAATGATCTATCTTCACCCATTGCTCTAGCTGTTGATTGAACATTAGCAAGAATTGAACGAAGATTGTCCATAGCTCTTTTCTTTGCTGCTTTGTTTAGTTTAGTGTTAAACTTTATACCATTAGCAGTTTTATTAATAACTTTTATTGCATCATCATAACTACCTTCTGCAATTAATTCACCGATTTCATTGATGCTCCTAGCTTCTACTTCTTTGTCCTGATTAGCCATATCTTTAGCATCTTCATGTGTTCTATCGTCTACCATTTATTCTCCTATGTTAAGTTAATAGTATCAAAAAATATATCAACTAAAATCAAAAATAACGTAATCACGAATGTGAAAAACCCCTAATAGGGGGTGTGGTTGTATTACAACACCGCACGATAAAATCCTACAATTTTTAAAAGTTGCTTTGAAAACTAACTTTTTTGTATATTATTGCATAAAATAAAAGGGGGGCTTTAAATGGCTAAAGGTAAAAATAAACCTAAACTAACTAACAAACAGATAGAAAATCATTTAAATCAATTATATTTCTTCAATGAAAGAATGTATAAACTGTTTCTTATGTATATTGAAATGAATGATGATATGGATAATTTTACTAAGTTTGTAGAGGATAAAGCTAAAGAAGAAGAAAAAAACTCTAAATAACTATTGTTTTATATTGACAACAATCGTTAAACTTATAAAAACTGAAAGGATCTATATGGCATTAAAAAGATATGAACTAATAATAGAGTATGATTCTGACAGTGATGAAATAGAAAGTGTTAGCGAATGTGTTATTAGTGATGACAGGCAGCTAACATTTATAGGTAATATAGAAGCTATAGATTGTATGGATGATGAATCTATTAGCATGATTACATCTTATATAATAGCTGAGTGTTAAGTTAAATAGAATTAATTTGTCCTTCGGACAAGTAAGCTGGAGTACTAAATGGAATATATAGATATGTCACCTCAAGACATGGTAATTAATGAAGATATGCCTTATGAGTTAAGAAGAGAGCAATTTCTTAATGATGTTATACTGCATGAAATAAGAGGCTATGAATCAACTGGGGGTTATATAAATGACCCTAATGATAAAGGTGGTGAAACTAAATTTGGAATTAGTAAGAGACAGTATCCTAATTTAGATATTAAGAATTTATCACAAATGCAAGCTATGATGATATATAATAATGATTTCTTAAAAAATGCAGAAGCTAATTATGGTAAAGGAAATATAGCATTTAAAATGAGTGATATACAAATAAATACTGGTAACTCTACATTAATTATGCAGCAAGCATTAAATGATATTATTATAAACAATAATATGAATATTTCTGGTGGAGTTATTGCAGAAGATGATTTAATGGGCAATGAAACTAGAGAAGCTTATAAAAAGGTTTTAAATGCAGTAGGTCCAGATGTTATTATGAATAAACTAATATTTAAACAAAAAAGATACTACGATAATATAGTTGAGCAAGATAGTACTCAAGCAATATTTAGAGATGGTTGGGAAGAAAGAGCAAACTATAGGCCATAATGAGATTTTATAAAGTAAATGGGATTGATCATACTGTGTATGATACTGAAGAAGAATTACCTAAAGATTTTAATTATATAGATTGGAGAGCAGCTAAAGTAGGAGATTGGGTTAAGGCTGATGATGGCTGCTTTATTCAAATATTGCGCAAAGGAAAGATGGTTGTGCCGAAAGGGCGGAACAAGGTTAGGGAATATGTTGGCACGTGCACTGGAACTTTTCCAGTCTCCTCCAGGGTGAAGATGGACACTTCACGCAGAGTCAATATTTATTCTTTTGGAGGGAATAAGAACTCTGCAGACGTTCTGCTAGATCGGACCGTACTGAGTAAGCATGAACATCTTTTCGTTGTATATATAGCGTCAGGGCTATCACCTCAAGAAGCTTATATAAAAGCTTTTCCTACTACTAATCCTGGATATGCTAAGCACAAATCAGCACAACTAGTAAAAACTAAAAGGATAATAACTGCTATGAAAGAAGAGTTAAAGCCTATATTAGAAGAAATAGGTGTAGATGAAAAATCTATATTAGAAAATATTAATAATATTGCATTAACATCTGAAAAAGATGAGACAAGATTAAAAGCATTATTTAAACTATCTGATATTATGGATCTTGAAGATAAGAATAAAACTACTGTTACTCAAGTAACTGGTGCATTATTTCAAGGATTTAAAGACAAAGACTTATTAAAAGCTGAAAGACCAGATGTTATAGAAAATGAATAAGCCGAATCAATTTAAAATAGAGACGCCTGCGCTTACAGTTGAATCAGATACTGATAGTCCTATATTTGATGTAGTAAGTGTTGTACTTGTATTTGCTGTATTCTTTATAGGTATTAAAGTTTTAGGTATATGGATAAAAGGTATATTAAAACGTGGCAAACATTAATACACAGAATGTAAGTAAAGCAGAAGAAGCTTTAATGCTTGCTAAAAATGATATGATAGCATTTGGTAAACTATTTTTACCTGATGATTTTATGAGAAGCGAGACACCATTCTTTCATTATGAAGTAGCAGATGCTATATCTAATCCAGATTATAGACAAATGGCAGTTATATTACCTAGAGGACATGGTAAAACAGTTCTTACTAAGTGTAATATTATGCGTGATTTTTGTTTTTCAGAAGAACCTTTGTTTTATGGCTGGGTAGCTGCCTCGTCTAAAATTAGTGTGCCAAATTTAGATTATATAAAATATCATTTGGAATATAATGATAAAGTGTCGTATTATTTCGGTAATTTAAAAGGGAAAAAGTGGACAGAAGATGACATCGAGCTTAAAAACGGTTGTAAACTCATTAGTAAATCCAACCTTTCAGGTATTAGAGGAGGCGCTAAGCTACACAAAAGGTACGATCTTATCGTGCTGGATGATTTCGAAGATGAAAATAATACCGTTACGCCTGAGTCTAGAGCTAAAATCTCGAATCTGGTTACAGCTGTTGTATTCCCTGCTCTTGAGCCTGGCAGCGGCCGTTTGCGTATTAATGGCACACCTGTTCATTACGATGCTTTTATTAATAACATCCTTGTTGGATACGATAAAGCAAAAGGTGAAGGAAAAGAAAAAGAATTTAGTTGGAAAGTCGTAACATATAAGGCAATCCAACCTGACGGAACACCATTATGGTCTTCTTGGTTTGGTCAAAAAGAGATGGATAGAAAGAAAAAGTTCTATGCAGACTCAGGACAGCCACAAAAGTTTTACCAAGAATATATGATGGAAGTTCAAAGTGAACAAGACTCTATATTTACTAGAGATCATGTAAAATTTTGGGAGGGTAGTTATAGATATGATGCAGAAGGTGACATCTCATATATCGTCACAAGTGATGGAGATACTAAGCCAGTCAACATTTTTGCTGGGGTTGACCCTGCTACTGATAGTACCCGTAGGGATAGTGATTTTAGTGTTATTATCATTTGTGCTGTATGCCCTGATAATAATGTCTACGTTTTGGAGTATCTTAGAATGCGTAGTCTCCCTGTTGTTGGGATACCTGGGGATAACAAAAAAGGCATAGTAGATTATATGTTCGATATGAACAAAAAATATAAACCAAGTTTATTTACAGTAGAAGATACTACTATGAGTAAGCCTGTTTTTCAAGCTTTAAATGCTGAAATGAGAAGAAGAAATGATTTTACTGTTAAATACTGCGCTGAAAAGCCTGGTAACAGAATGAGTAAAAGAGATAGAATACAAGAAATACTAGCTCAGAGATTTGCTGTAGGAGGTGTGTTTGTTAAAAAAGATATGTATGACTTACAAAGAGAAATATATACTTTTGGACCTAGGATGGGTCATGACGATACTATTGATGCACTCGCTTATGCTTGCAAGTATGCATACCCATTACAGTCAGTTAAATCAGAAAAAGGTAGAATTTTTAAACATAAACCTAAAGCAAGAAGCTGGGTTACAGCATAAAGGGAATATTATGGCAAAAGTAACATATAAAGATAAAAAGTCTGGTAAAGTATTTAGTAAGAAGACTATGGAAAATTTCTATAAAAAACAAACTGGTAAAAAGATTGTAAAAGTAGGGAAAGCTTATAAAATAGCTAATACTAAATACGAAGAAGGCAAATAATGGATTTAATAAAACTGAAGGACCTTAGTCCTAAAAAACCAACTAACAAGGAGAATAATAATGGCAACTAAAGTAACACCAGCCACACTTACAGTAAAAGTAAGTGAGTCAATAACATTAAATGGTGTCTCTTATGGTGGTTCTAATACATTTACAAAAACATCTTGCGGTCAAGTAGACCAAAGAATTATGTCAGTTGCTCATGATAGTAACGTTGAGATAGCTTCTTTTGGTTCTGCTGATGCTAAAGGTGTAGTTGTGGGTGCAAATTTAAAGTATTTTAGAATTACTAATTTAGATGATACTAATTTTATATCAGTAATTACATATGATTCTGGAGCAGGGCATGAATGTGCTATAAAAGTAGAACCAGGGTCTAGTTATTTCTTTACAACAGATGATTTTTATGCAAATGATGATTCAGATGTAGATTTTGCAGGAACATTAATCACTGCTGAATCAATACACTTAAGAGCTGACACTGCTGCATGTGATTGTGAATATATTATAGTAACTACGTAGGTTATTATGGCTAAAAGAGGTTTATACGCAAATATACATGCTAAAAGAAAAAGAATAAAAGCAGGTAGTAAAGAAAAAATGAGGAAACCTGGAAGTAAAGGTGCTCCTACTGCAAAAGCGTTTAGAAGATCGAAAAGAACTGCTAAAAGGAAATAATATGGCCAAAAGAAAAGACAAAAAAGCTGAAAGAGTAAAGCAGCTATTTAATCAAGTAAATAGTAATAATAGAGTTCAATGGGAATATATTAATCAAAAAGGTTATGACTTTTCTAATGACAATCAGTTAACAGAAACTGAAAGAGAATTATTAGAGCAGCAAGGAATGCCTACATTTACTATAAACAGAATAACACCTGTTGTAGAAATGTTAAATTTTTATGCTACAGCTAATACTCCTAGATGGCAAGCAGTTGCTACAGAGGGTTCTGATACTGATGTTGCTGCAGTCTTTTCTGATATGGCAGATTATATGTGGTATAATTCTGATGCTAGTACATTATACGCAAATGCTATAAATGATTCTATAACTAAATCTATAGGGTATTTACAAGTTACCGTTGATGTAAATCAAGATCATGGTATGGGAGAAGTTGTAATTAAACAGCCTGAACCGTTTGATTTATTTGTAGATCCAAAATCTAGAGATATGTTATTTAGAGATGCTTCTTATATTATGTTAAGAAAGATATTACCTAAAAAACATTTGTATGAATTGTATCCTGAATATAAAACCAAAATTAAAAATGCTACTGCTGATAATGAAAATCAATACGATTTATCAGAAAAATCTTATGGTACACAATTAAAAGATTTTGGTTATAAAGATATAACTCATTCAGAATCTTTAGATCCAGATAGCGCTGAACACGATGATTTAATTGAAGTGTATGAAATGTATGAAAAAGAAAACATTCTTTATTGTAATGTATTTTTTAGAATACCTCCTAATGAAGAGCAAATTTCAAATGTAAGAAATCAGGTAAGAGTTCAGATAGCTAAGATGGCTGAAGAAATGAATGTTCAGTTATTAGAGCAACAGCAAGAAATGCAAATGGCAGTTCAAGAAGGTAAAATGTTACCTGAAAGATTTGAACTAGAAATGAAAAATGCAAAAGAAATGATGGATCAACAAATTCAAGCAGCAGAAAAAGAAATGATGAGTGAGTTGATTACAAAGTCTTCTGTTATAGATAATAAAATTATTACAAAAAAAGAATTTACTATTATGCAAGAAAATGAAGATTTTGCAAAATATATAGTAGATTCTGTAGAGTTTTATCAACCAAGAATTAAACATACTACAGTTGTAGGCGACAAAACATTGTTTGATATTTATTTGCCTCCTGGAATAACAGAGTATCCTATTATACCATTTCACTATAAATGGACAGGTACTCCTTATCCTATAAGTGCAGTTTCTCCGTTAGTTGGAAAACAAAGAGAGTTAAATAAAGCTCATCAAATAATGGTTCATAATGCTTCTCTTGGTAGTAGCTTAAGATATTTATATGAAGAAGGAAGTGTAGATACAGATTACTGGGAGAAATATTCTAGTAGCCCTGGAGCATTACTACCTGTAAGGCCAGGTGCAACACCTCCTACTCCTATTCAACCAGCTCCATTATCAAATGCATTTTTTGGTATAGTCCAAGAAGGTAAAGGTGATATGGAATATCTTGCAGGTATATATAGTTCAATGATGGGAGATACTGGAAGTCAAGCAGATACATACAGAGGTATGCTTGCTATGGATGAATATGGAACAAGAAGAATTAAACAATGGCTTACTAATTCTATAGAGCCAGCACTTAAACATTTAGGTGTTGTTATGATGCAATTTTCTCAAGCTGTTTATACTGCAGAAAAAGTATTTAGAATAGTTCAGCCTAATAATATAAAAGAAGAAAAAGAAGTAAGAATTAATGTGCCTATGTATAATGATTTTGGAGATGTTATTGGTAAATTTAATGATTATGCATCTGCAAAGTTTGATGTAAGAATTATAGCTGGCTCTACATTACCAGTTAATAGATGGGCTTATTTAGAAGAATTAAAACAATTAATGAGTTTAGGAGTTATTGATGATATAGCTTTACTAGCAGAAACTGATATTAGAAACAAAGATAAAATAGCACAAAGAAAATCTTTATATTCTCAGTTGCAATCACAAATGCAATCTATGCAGGAATCTTTAAAAGATAAAGAAGGTACTATTGAAACTCTTGAAAGACAACTTGTTCAAGCAGGTATTAAAGGTAAAGTAATGCAAGCTGAAATGGAAATTACTAAAAAGAAAGAACAAGAAAAAGCTAATGTTACTGTAGCTGCAGGTAAAGTTAAAAATGACCAGATAACTCAACAGCAAAAATTAGCAATGGAAGTTGCTAACGAACAAAATAGAATGAAACAAAATGTCAATAATATAATAAGAAAAGTTGAAATAGAAAAAGATAGTCTTGCAACTGAAGAATAATTAGTATTATATTAAGGGCAAAAAATTTAAGGAGAAGTAATGAAAGCAAATGAAAGTAACTCAGAAGATTATTTTTCTGACTCTTCTACTGACTTTTTTGATGCTATGGAAAAAGATGTAAATTCCGTAGTAACAGGAGAATCTCAAACAGAACCAATTAGTGAGACAACCCAGAATACTCAAGCTAATAACACAGCAAAAACTGGCTCTCAAAGAATAGATTGGAAAAAAAGGTATCAAGACTCTAGCAGAGAAGCGCAAAGATTGCACTCTGAAGTTAAAGATCTAAAACCTTATGCTGCCATCATAGATGCTATGAAAAAGGATGGCGGACTTGTGGATCATGTTAGAGGATATTTAGAAAATGGTGGTACTAATCAATCAATACAAAGTAAATTAGGACTTGACGAAGATTTTGAGTTTGACGCTAATGAACTTGGCGATCCAAGCTCAGATTCATCTAAAGTTTTAAATGCTCATGTTGATAAATTAGTTCAAAGTAGAGTTTCGCAAATGAATCAAGCTCAAGCTGAACAAGCTCAAAGAGATTCTTTAAAACAAAAAAGAATTGAAGAAGAGAAAAAGTTTAGAGCAAATCATCCAGAAATGGGTGATGACGAATATCAAGATTTATTGGTAAAAGCTTCACAAAGAACACTATCATTAGAAGATATTCATTATATCATTAATAGAGATGAGGCCAATAACAAGGTAGCTCAAAATGTAAAAAAAGATATGGTAGAGCAAATGAAAAATGCTCGGAACATTCCAGCAAGTGCTAGCGGGTTAAACTCTGCTCCTCAAAATACTAATGCAAATGATAATGTATTTGATGCATTAAAGGGAGTAGACGAGGAACTAGATAACTTATTTGGCTAATAAGTCAAATTAAACAAAACAGAAAAGGAGGCATAAAATGCCAAACGATTTCGTAGAGTTATCGGATCTAGGGAAAACAGATGTCCTTGGTGGAGGACCTGGTACTAGTACTGCAAATGCAAATACTGGTGATCTTCGTAGAAAGTTTAATTTCGGTGACAGAGTTTCCGAATTAGCAATTGCTCAAGACCCTTTTTTCCGATTTGTATCGAAAGCAAGTAAAAAACCAACTGATGATCCTACTTTTAAATATACTGAAAGAAGAGGCTCATGGCATAAACGTTACGCTTATGTTGTAGCTTTTGATTCAGCAGGATCAATAGAAGTTCACGATTCAGAGTTAGATGATTCATCTATCGGTGGTGCTGTAGCTGCAGGTGGTGAAGTTGCACTATATATGGCAACAGACTATGAGTCAAAAGGTAATATTCAAAATGTATATGGTCAATCTGGTAACAAAGTTACTGTAGGTGGAGCTGGAACTAGACCAACATTTTTCTTACCTGGACAATTAATAAAAGTCCCAGTTATGAATGCTACAACAGGTACTGATGTAGATGGCTATCATGTTGTAAAAATAACATCAGTTCAACAAGCTGATTTAACAGGTAATATGGGTGTTGATAATGATAATGCTGAATGCGTAAAAGTAACAGGTAAAGTTGTTAAAAAAGATGCTGCTGGTAATGAATTAGCTTCATTTGCTTTAAATGGATCTGCTAATACAGGATTTAACACTGGCTCAACTAATGGTTCTAATGAAAGTTACGATAGAGATATTGCTACTCAATTAGAAAAAATTAGAACATATGTAATTGGTACAGCTCATGATGAAGGTAGTGGATACCCTCAAACATGGATGGATCAACCATTTTCTACTCAATATGGAATCACACAGATATGGAAAACTTCTTGTGCTATGACAAATACTGCAAGAGCTACATCTCTAAAATATGATTCTAATGAGTGGGCTAGAATCTGGAAAGAAAAGCTAATCGAGCACAAATATGATATTGAAACAGCTTTACTTTTTGGTTCTCAGAACGAAGACTATAATACTACACAAGGTGCTATTGATTACGTATTAAATTATGGTAACAAGTTCACATTAAACACAGCAACTAAGACTTCTGATGATTTCTTAGATGATATGTCAAACTATCTTGATCCTAGATATAATAATGCATCTGCAACTGTATTTTTTGTAAGTACAGCAGTTTATAACTGGATGCATAAACTAGGCGGATATTTCTTAAATAATGCTAATCTTGGTAGAGTCCAAAATGCAGCAGGTGATGAATATGTAGGCGGTAGCGTATATAGTTCTGATATTGCTATTATGGGTAAGAAAAAAGTATTTGGTGTAGACATCACTACTTTCTCTACTCCATATGGTGATATGAATGTTGCAAGAAATATTCACTTAGATGGAACAAACATACAAATGCTTGGTGTTGATATGAAACATTGTGCTTATAGACCTTTAGTAGGTAACGGTGTCAACAGAGATACTTCAGTTTATGTTGGTGTGCAAACACTAGAAAACTCAGGTGTTGACCGTAGAGTTGACTTAATCTTGACAGAAGCGGGAATGGAATGGTCTATGCCAGAAGCTCACGCTGTCTGGACAGTATAGGAGGTTAAGATGGCAAAAAGTATACCAATGTATGGACAAAATGGAGATGGCGTTGATATTCAAGACGTTGTTGATTTATTTAGTCCAAATCAAATAGGTCAAGTTGAAGGAAAAGGCTTTATTACAAAAAAAGCTGTACATACTTTCAAAGGAGCAACTTCTGCAAACTCAGGAGCAATAATAGCTGTTGATACAAATACATCTGTTTGGGGTGGATTTGTTAGAGTAGAAGGTGTAGGTTCTGATGAAGAAGCTGGTGCATTAGATTTTGATTTAGGTCTAACTGCAGGTGCTGCTGATTTTGGAGCTGGCTATGGATTACAAGGTGATGGGCTATATGCTTTAAAAGCACATGAGTTTGTTTCTAGTAGTTCAGAAGATGTGCATCTTTCAATTGACGTAAATACAGTTGATTCAAGTAAAACAATAACAGTTACAATTGTAATGATTATGGCTGTTGCTCCAGCTAGTTCTTAAAGATTAACTGGATAGTTTAATATTGTTCTGCCCCCCGCTGGGATTCTTCTCTCCCCCTGGGGGGTGGGGCAAATAAAGGATAAAATGAAATTAAGAGATAAAATACAATCAATAGTACAGCATGAAGAAAGTGACATTTTTTTAATTAATCTTTTTTGTGATGGAGTTTCTGAAATAACTCAAAGAATTATATCTTTAGATGCAAATAAAGCAGAACATTTTATTATACAAACATCTGAACTTTATGATTATGACCCTAATATTAATGATACTAATGATTATGAATCTAATCTTATAGTATTAGGAGATGTTGTATCAGTAATGAGAGAAGAAGTAAATCGAAATTTTATAAAAAGTGCTGAAAAAATATCTTTGAATGATTTTTATATAGCACAAGATAAGACAAGTTTAAAATATAGAAGTTCTACAAATCCTGGATATGTTATTGTTCCTAGATTAGAAACTTCTCAAGAAATTAATGGTCAAGTAGGTGATGTCGGAAATTCTGTAAAAGTTGTACCTTTGCCAGGATTTACAAGAAATACAAAAGTTATAGTAAAGCAAATAGTTTATAATATTGACAGCAGCGTTAGATCTATGAGTTTATTAGAAAATGCTGAATTTTTAAATCCTCTTGATAATGAAGACGGGTTATTTAAAATATTATTATCATCAGATAGTTCTATATTTTACAAATATCCTGATAAATATCAACATATATTATTTGTATATGTTATAATGCAATTAATTAACACTTTAATTATAAAAGCAGGAAATGAAGAAGAAGATGAAGAATTGGTAAGAACTTTGAGAGAGTCTAAAATATCTTATCAAGATCAATACAATCAATTTTTTAATTTATTTTCAAAACCTCAAGAACAACAAGAGAGGCAAGTAGATGAAAGTTAGAGAATTAATGGAAAGAGTAAATAGTAATGCTACTGGTAAAGTAATAGCATATATAAAAGATGGTTTAGAAGAATTAAATACTATATCAGAAACTCATGTTACAACAGAACAAGCAGATATAACTTCTGGTCAAAGATTTTACGATTTACCTAAAGATGTTATTAAAGTATTACAAGTAAGAGCTAAAAATCATTTAAATAATAAAGATGAGTATAGACAAATTCCTAGATTATTATATGAACCTAAAATAGTAGATTCAGACGGAGTATAGTATGGCAGAATTAAAACAATATGGATATTATGTAAAGGGCAATAAAATTGCTATTGTAGAAAGAGACACTACATTTGATAATGATCTTAATTCTAAAGATTTTGGACCTGGTAGTGATAGAGCACAATGGAAATCTCCATTATCAAGTATTACAGATGGATTAGAATTTCAATACGTATATTCTCCTGTTTACAAAATAAACGATATTTCTGATACTAATAATATTACTTCTTTAACAGAAGATGGTTCTGGCAAAATTAGATTAACATTAGAAAGTTCTGTTAATTTTAATAAAGGTGATTATATAGTTATAAAAGGGCATAAAACTTTAAATGGCCCTCATGAAATTGCACAAGATGCTAGTGCTAGCAGTTTGTTTTTAACTACAAAATATAATGAAGGCGTTCAAAACTTTTCTTCAAGTGTTTCTGATTTACCATTTATCTATCAAGATGTAAGTTATTTATCAGATGAAGATTCTGAAATAGATTTACCAGAGTATCTTTCTAAAGCATTAGTAGATTATGTTAAAGCTAAGCTTGCAGAAGAAGTGTTAAATATAGAAGCAAAAGAATATTTTATGAAAGAATTTAGAAAAAAGGTAGAAAAATTTAATAATACTAGGGTGTCTACAATGAGAGTTGTAGCTCCTGGTTCACACGCAATAAGATAATAAACAAGCCCATTCACGCACAGCCAGTGCTTAGGGCAGGAGGTAAAAATGGCAAAAAAAACATTACAAAGATTAACCGTTCAAGAAGCTCAAAACGCAGCTTTAGGACAAGCAGGTTGTATATTAATAGATGATCAAGTAGAGCATACAGGTGTATTTGTTGCAATTACAGCACTTGAAGATGCTGCAGTTGATGTATCTGAATGTGATATGTCTTATATGGAAGATGTAGCAGATTTTACAATTCCAAAAGGAGCTACAATATTTGGACAATTTGCATCAATAGAACTTGATAGCGGTAAAGTTATCGCTTATTACGGTTAGTAAATATGCCTAGCTTAGGATTAAAAAATAACTTAGCAGTTTCATCTTCAGGAGTTGTAAGAGGTAATGATTACTGGGTAGCAATGGATGGAGATGCTGATTATATAAACTTATCTTCATCTTTTAATAATATATTTGATGCAAAAGATTGGTCAATATCTGCTTGGATATATCATATTGGAGATGATACTGCTGTTACTTCAGGTCTTATTTTTTCAACAGGAAGTATAGTAAGTGGTAATACTTTTAGGTTTAAAATACAAAATGATAAACTAAATTTTTATTTTGGGACATCAGGTACAGTTAATGTTGATTACATCAATGGTACTGCTAGTTCTGCTCTAAATGATTATACATGGTATCATGTAGGTCTTACTCATGATGATTCTGCAGAAACAATTAAAATTTATGTAAATGGTTCTGTTACTGATACTTTTACAAGTAAAAATGTTCCAGGAGTTGTTCACGATACAAATGCTAGAATCGGTTCTTTAGCAGAATCAGGAACTTCAGGTGAACTATATGGAAGAATAGCTAATGTAGCTATATTTGGTGATTTAGTTACTTCTGGTGAAATGTCTAACTTAGCTTCTGTTCATTCTTATGATGCAACAAGTATAGGTAATTGTGTTGGATGGTGGAGAATGGGAGCAGGAACTGAAGCAGGAAGTGGGACTACAATATACGATATGTCAGCACTTAATAATCATGGTACCTTAATTGGGGACGCTGCAATACAAAAAGGAACAATAGAATAATGGATTTAGATACACTAAAATCAGTAGCAGTAGGTAGTGGTGGTATAACAATACAATTTTTAGATATGTTACCAGATATGGTGCGTGTAGGAGTTGGAATTATTACTATCGTATACTTTGGTTATAAAATAGCTCTGCTAAGAAAACAATTAAAAAACTAAACTAATAAAGGGGGAGTTATGGATAAAGGGGTTGTAAAAAGAGTCGTAGTAACACCAGATAAACATTTTCCGTTACACGATCAACCAGCCATAAATTGTCTAAAACAGACAATAGAAATAGTTAAACCAGATGCTTATGTAGATCTGGGAGATGTAGGAGAATGGGAAGGGTTTTCTGCTTGGAAGTTTAAAAGAAAGAAAGCACCACCATTAGAATATTTAATAAAAGACTTTGATAAGGATGTAAAAGATGTTAACAAAGGTATGGATCAAATTGATGAATCTCTCGATAAAGCAGGTTGTAAAGAAAAGTATATTACTGAGGGTAATCATGACAATTGGCTTAATTTGGCAGTTGAGAAATATCCCTATATTCCTCAGTATAGATTTGCTTCTGCTGTTAAGCTTGCTGACCGTGGGTACAAATATGTCAAATTTGGAAAACACCTTAAAATGGGAAAATTATACTTTTATCATGGTCATCAATATGGGGGTCAATATCATACTGCTAACCATATTCGCAAATTAGGATGCAACATAATGTATGGACATTGGCACGATTTACAACAAATGAGTGCTACACATATGGAAGGACCAAAATCAGCATGGAGTATAGGATGTTTAAAAGACATGGGGCCAAACTCAAATGAGTGGCTGGATAATAGAAGAATTAATTGGGCTCATGCTTTTGCCATCGTTGATTTTTACGCTCGAGGGTTGTTTACGGTACATATCATCCAAATTATTAACGGAAGAACATCATTATGGGGAGAGCTAATAGATGGGAATAAATAATGGACATGATTACAATATTGGAGGAATTTGGATTACCCGTGGCAGTAGCCATGGCGTTCGGATTCTTCATTTGGAAACAAAACAGATTCATCCAACATACTCTTATGCAAGAACTAGACCAAGACTTCAAGAGGTTGGAAGGTATTATTATTAA
>TARA_R100000278_G_C5477266_1_pt1 | contig 16303 bp, 6 predicted proteins | sample TARA_R100000278 | Tara Oceans TARA_R100000278 (sample SAMEA2620755) | marine metagenome | biome: marine biome (ENVO:00000447); feature: deep chlorophyll maximum layer (ENVO:xxxxxxxx); material: "saline water (ENVO:00002010), including plankton (ENVO:xxxxxxxx)" | depth 66 m | reverse complement strand
ATATTAATGCTTTGTTTTACTTTGTCTGGAAATCAACTATCTGGACATGGAATATCAATTCAATTGTTTAATATAAACCTTAGTTTTTACATAAGGTTAGGTTGGTAATTTGTTGCCTAGGGGTGGAGATTCTTTCCCTTTCTGTTCTCCACCCTTTTCCCTTATCTATTTAAATCTCTTAATAATTGATCAAGCTTTATACTATTACTATTCTTATCTTTCTTTCTAACATTCTTTTTATTTAAAAAATAGTTAGACCCTTTAATTTTACTTTGCTTAAAAAGTCCAGTCCACTTTCTAATTTTCTTTATCTCAGGAGTAGGGTAAGCTGCAAAAACGTGTCTTGGCATATCGCTAAATGCTCTGCCGTTATGTATACTAGGTAAAGCTTTATTTGCCATAAATCCTGAAAATGTACCAAGCCTATTCCAAAAAGCTCTATCTTTAGCTTCGCCTCCTTGAGACTCTAAATATTTGTCGTAACCAAATGCCATTCTCATTATATCATTATCAGGCATTTCAATAAATCTTGATGCCATCATTAAGAATGCTAAATCATCTACTATAGGTCCAGTAAAATCAGAAGCAATACCATAATAACCTTTTGCATTATCTTTTATAGTTCCATTAGGATTTAACTCATCAGGATCGGGACCTTGTATATTTCTAAATAAGTTTTGTATTTTTTTTATTAAATCATTTTCAAATATATTAAACAAATTAGCATTTAAACCTACAGAAGCTAATCCTATAAAAGCAGTAATTGCAGCATAGTTACCTAAATATCTAGCTTCAGGTGAACCTTTAAAACTTTTTGACATTAATCCATATACAGTACCTTCTAGTACTTTATATTGCATGTCCATAAAAAACATAGGATAATGTAATAATCCAGTACCTAAAGAAGTGAGAGAAGTAGCACCTACTTCAAGTTTATTTAAAAGTTTATTATTTATATCAACTTTACCTGGATGTCCAGTTAATATTCTTGATTTAGCGTGAAGAGCATACTCACCTGCAAACCTATTAACAACAAACAAAGCTACATTAGCAGCATCTTTTACTATTTTGTTTGTCATTGGAGATTCAAGATTAATTTTATCTCCGTTGTGTTTTAACCAATACTCAGGATTTTTTTGATAATTAAGTAGAGATTCTACAAATGCATAGTTAAACATTTTTTTTCTTGTGTAGTTTTCTCCCCATCTATGAAATGATAGTAAAATTTCAGGAGTTTTAGATAACAAAGAAGTTACACCTTGACCATCACCACCTGGAACTGGAACCTTGTTTATTTGAGCTTTTATAAAGTCTATTACAGGATAAAATCCAGCAGATCTGTTTTCTCTTACTTCTACTTGACCTGTTTCATCATTATACTTAAAATCTAATTTTTCAGCACCTTCTTTACTTAATATTCCTTCAGCATATAACTCTTGACCTATATCACCAAATGTAAATCCTTGTATTTTACCTACAGTTTCTGCAAGTTGAGAATAGCTTATAGCTGACTTAACTTTAACGTTTCCAACTTTCTTTTCATTTATAATGTTCCCAGTTTTTAAAGCTGCCTTTACAGTTCTAATTGCAGATAATCCCATATGTGCCATAAAAAATTGAGCAGAAGCAACGTTTCTAATAGCACCAGTAATACCAAGTCCCATAGCTTTTAATGTTTCAAACAGCCTTACATTTCTAGTCAATTTATTTAGCCATTCAGGTCTATTTTGAAGCCCTTTTGTAGCTATTGTAAATTCAGAATCAATAAAATTACTTAATCCCTTTAAATAACTAGCTGTTAATTTAGGATTTTGCATAACTTTTAGCACTCTTTGATACTCTCTAGCAATAGTATTTAATTTGTTAAATTGAATAGCTTGAGATCCATATTGTTCTAATATAAAGAATGGATTTTCTGAAAACCTTCTTTCTAAAAGTGTGTTTTGAGCTTTTACATTTGCTGGAAGATTAGTTTTTAACATAGCAGTTAAATCTTCTGCTATTACAGAAACTTGATCGTCTATACCTTTGTATGATTCTTGCTCTAATAATTTATTAACCTGACCTTTTAATCTAATAGCATCATTTAACAAAACTTGAGGATAATATCCTCCCTCTTTCATACCTAATTCAATTCTTTGTACTGCAGCTTCAATATTTTTATCTATTGATTTTAATTTTCTATTTGTAAGATTTACAATTTTTCTACTGTCTGAATATTCTTCATTTACAGTTTTTAACCATATAGCTTCCCTTAAAGTTTTTAAAGCCTGTATATTTACTTTACCCATTTCATTAAGATAAATTCTTGCATTATTAACAGCATCAATAACATGGCTATTATATGCAGTCCCAATTCTACCTTGCTTTTCTTCTATGTCTTTACCGTATTTTAGGCCTTGTACACCCTCTTTTATAGCCTTTTTTAAATCTTTTGGACTTAATGCTATAAGAGTATTAAAGTCTCTTATAAATGCCCCTTCATTACTTTCTACTATTTTCTTTATTTTTTCTTGAGTTTCAAAGATAAATTCAGGATCATCACTAAATCTTAACTTATCTTCATATTCTTTTAATTTTTTTATAACTTTAGGAGCAAAGAATCTATTTGCAATACCTTCTTCAATATAAGCTTTTCTAATATTGCTATATATATTTTTCATTGCATTACCTTGTATAAGTAACGCATTTCTTTCAAAGTTTTTCATTCTATCTAAGTTTTGATAAAACCGTTTAGTAGCAGGAGTTTTTCTTGAAATAGCAGCAGGTATCTTATATAGAGCTTCAAGCCTACCTAAGGGACTTTGCATTTGTCTATCATGCTTTTTTAAATCAGAATAAAATCTTCGTTCTTGCCTAGGAGTTAACAGATAAGCATCATCTAATACTAATGCTTCATCTTGCATTTTTAAGATTTGTTCCATTTCTAAAACTGATCTAGTACCATCATTAATATCATTTATCTTACCATACATTTCAACTCTTAAATTAGAGTCATTGTATGCTTTAACCATTCTAGATAATCTTTCTTTATTTTCTATAACTTCTTTAGTTAATAAAGTATTATTACAATCTGTCATTATTTACAACCCCCATCTGATTTCTTTTTACTAGAAACAAACTTAATCTTCTTATTTTTAATAGTACTTTTAGTATATATTTTACCTTCATAATTTTTAGGTAACCAAGAGTTTGACATTCCTGGATCAAAAAATCCATAATCTGCAAATAAGTTATCTATAAAAGTAGTAGTTCTATCTTTATTTAAAACATCTTTTACACTATTATTAGGAGATTCATTATAATAAGTAGTTAATTTTTGCTCATATTCATCAGGATTTGCTTGATTTCTTATTATATCAACTCTAAGATTTTTTAAGTCAATATAGGTTTGAAGTCTTTCAGGTATAGCATCAGGATTTAAAAGCCCTCTATCTCCTAAAAACTGATACACAGCAGACTGTACTCTAGGACTTGAATAAACATAAGGTAAATCTGACATAGGGCCTTTAATATAAGCCCCTGACATTGCTCTTGGTCTAAGTAATAAAAATACTAAATCTAGACCAGGATCACTTTCACCAACCTTAAAGTTACCATCTTTATCTAATGCTCCAAATTCTTTAAAAAACGATTCTAATTCTGCTTGATCTTTTAAAGAAGAATATCTATAAACTTCATTTCTTTCAGCGAGATTGTCTTTAGCATAATTTCTTGCAAAAGAATAATTATCATTTAATCTACTAATAGTTTCAGAAAGTCTAGCATAAACAATATCCATACCAGCTTCTGTTTTAGAAATATTATCACTATTAAATAAATCATTTATAACGCTCCAAGATGCAAAGTTATGAACTGATTCAGAGTCTCCTAAATACTTTTTAATTAGAGGCTTTTTTAGCTCTACGTACGTAAATCCTTTTTGCATTTTATAAGTATTGTTTTTTGATTTTGGATTTACTTGAGCTATAAACTCAACTTTAGAAAAATCTTGGTTAATAATATCATTAGGATCAATTTTACCCTTAATTCTATATACATGAACAGTATTATTATTTACATATCTTATGTATCCAGGTGTATTATTATAAAATATGCTAGCATCTCCAGAAGTTTTAACTAAACCTTGATATGCTAATTTTTCTAGAATTTGCATAGCACTTTCTATATCTCTTAATCTAGAAGATAATATACTATGCTCATACTCGTTAATTTTATATTGAGAACCTTCCATCTTATTTAATTCAATTTTTAATCCAGAAGCTTCTTTATTTAACATGTGATATACAGCTGATCTAGTATTTACATTTTTAAAAGAAAGTTTATTTTTATGACCTTTTTGATCTAAAAGAGGCAGATTAAACATGTCGTCTTTAGATTCTTCTGAAAATAAATTCTTAACAGGATCTGACTCTGGATATAATGCTCTATATATAGCTAGATTATTTAATAAGTTATTTTTTCTGCTAATTATTTTAGACAAGTCTACTTCAGAATCATTAGAAATTAAATCACCATAAAAATCATTATCCTTTAAAAGTCCAGTTTTATATATGTTTTCTAATACATAGCCTCCAGTATCCATATTTATAGCTTTACTAGGGTCATCATAAATGTTTTGTTTTTTAGTTGTAATTAAATTACCAGCATTATCTAAAGTAACAACAACGTTTTGAACTTTAGGAAACTTATTGGAAAAGAACTCTTGTAACTTAGCATTATCTAAAATATAATCTGATTCTCTTGTGCTAAAGAACTTTTGAGTAATAACTTGCATCATAGCTTGATTGCCTGAAAACTGCTGTATTAATTGATTAGCTATGAATTGATTAGGATTAGTTAAAAAGCTTTGTAAATCCTGGTATATTTTGCCTATATAATAGTCTGTAGGAGTAAATTGACCACCTTCATTAAAAGGATCTGTCATAACTGCTTTAGGTTTAGTTAATACTCTTAATATAGTTTTTACTACAGCTTGATTAAATAAAGCTTCATTAGGATTGTTATTGTTAGCAGTTTTAAAATATTGGCTATTTGACATAACTCCTGGTAAGTCTATTCCAGCTTTAGATAATCTTTCTTTAATATTTGGGTGTAAATCTCCAAATAATGTAGCTCTAACTAAATCGTTTGTTAAATCTGTTTTACTATTATAGTCTACAGCATTTTGATTTATATTTGCTTTAGCAATTTCTGACAACGCTTCTGGACTTTCAAGGCCTTTATTTATCATATCAATAGTACTACCATCTAAGAAAGAAACTTTTTCTCCATCTATGATTAGATTTATACCTATGTTAGATGCCCAATTTAAAGAATTTTTTAAACTTATAGTTTCACCAATAACAAACTGATTTCTATTGACTTGATTTTTTAGATTAGTAAATCCTACTTCATTTCTTAACTGACCAAAATAACCTTCAGAATCCATACCAAATATATTAGTTTTAAAAGGTAATTTAGGAGCTTGCACATAATCTGTTATAGTACCAGCCTTTTTAATAGATTCATGTATAAAAGAATTTGGTAGTGCAAAATAATGATAACCATGATCACCATCAAAATCACGCTGATGCATAACTCTCAAATCGTAGTTATTAATCATACTATGATTTCCATCTTCAGGAGCTAAAAATCCTTCTAATCTATTAAATCCAAAGTCTAAACTTTTTTTAGGAATAGCAATAGTTCCTATACCTATACCTAAGTCAAACTTATTAGTTAGAGTATTTATTGCAGATTCTGTTTTTTTAATATTAGACTCAACAATTGACTCTCCACTGTTACCTGGAACAATTTTATAATTACCATTTAATATATCAAGCAACCCTTGATAAGTAAGTACAGTATTATCTATAGATTCAAGTTTAATAGATGAATTAACAAAAGATTCCAACTCTTTTAATGCAGACATTAATTCTTTATTATCTTGTATTTTAGTAGCCTCAAATGTTTGCCCATCTAATGTAGTAATATGCTTTTTATTATTAACAATATCATAAACTACATCAGTAACTTCCATCTTACCTTTAGTAAATCTAACTCTAACATCTCTACCTTCATGACTAATTATAAAATCTACATCACTAACGCTTTTTATTTGCTTTTTACCCATATGATATGGAACTTTTGTTTTACCATAATATGTCTGAACTCTTGATTTTACAACTGTTCTGCCATCTGGACCTAACTTATCTACATTGTCAAATTCAATAAACATAGAATTATCTAACTCATTTAATAAATCTGGTATTAAATAAGTATCTCCACCCTTTTCCGTCATATTTCTTCTTAAAATATCAAATATTTTCCCTCTAAATAAATTTGATACACTTGCTTTTGCTACAGGATCATCAGTTCTTAACCCTACTCTTAATAAGTTTTGAACCAATCCATAACTTCCTTCTGTAAAATCATAGCCAGTTTCATCTTCTAACTCTCTCATTAAAGATAATATGTATTCAGGTTCAGTCATTTTATTAGCATCAAACTTTCTATCTAATAATTGCTGTATTTTTTTATCTAGCCCAGAGTATGTTCTAAGCTCTGATATTATAGATCCTGTCATAAAATCATTTAAAGAGTTTGATACTAATACATTATCACTATTTTTGGCTCTATGCCCTAATCCAATAGCTGAAAGAGGTATTTCATACACCCCATCATCATTTTCTGGTAATTTATTTTTTAAGTTATCATATAAACTTAATCCTGGCCTAAGAACATAAGATTGAGATTGTTCTGATCCTTGTTTAAAAAATGACTTAGCCGCACTTTCACCAACTATTAAATCTATATTTTCCAAGTTCTTTAAATCTGCAAAAGAATTGTTTTTATGGAAATAACCTTTTGTAATTAGACTATTATAAGATTCAGTATTAAAACCTTCAGCATGTGCAATATTATTTTTAAATCCATTAGCATTTTTATCTCCAAAAAGATAACCTAATGCCATTCTTAATTTAGGATTATTTATTATAACAGCACCATCAATAGCAGAGCTATGTAAACTCTCAATCATTTTATCATTTAGTATATCTTTTTTAGCTTTTTCAGCAAAGGCTACTTTATTAGGATGGCTATTAGGATCAGAAATAATTGCATCTAATTTAGCAACAATAGTACCTCTGTTACTAATTAATTCACTTTGAGAAAAATCACCATCATCCATTGCCTTTTTAAAATCTTCATCTCTTACAATAAGAACTCTTGCTTTTCTTCCAGTTCTTGGATGAAATTCATTTAATGCATCTTTTACTTCTGGGTCTAATCCTTCTATTCTAGTTATAATTTCTTGATAACCATCATTTATATAGTCATAGTTTCTATTTACAGTTTGCTTAGTCTTTTTTAGAATTTTTGATTCTATTTCAGTAAAGAATCTATCTCTGTTATTATCATCTCTAAAAATTTCACTTTCAAAAAACTTATCAAATTCTTTTGGAAGACTTCTATCAAGATTCATTAATAACATTTTAATTGGAATGTTTTGAGAGCTATCACCTATTCTTGAAATTGCAAACTCAAAGTTATTCATCTTATCTTTATTGTTTAATTCTAATTGAATTAGTTTGTTTTCTTTCCAAAGTTTAAATCCATCATTAATTTTTTGAACATTATTAGGACTTAATGGCACTACTATTGGAGCACCATCTGTCATGTCTAATAATACAAATAACTTTTCTTTACTTTTATCAGGAACTGTCTCTAGCAGTTCTTTCATAGAATCTACATCATTAAAATCTAGTTTGAATAACTGCTCTGCTAATTTAGGATTAGTATGTATATAAGTACTAACCATTTGCTCAATTTTATCTTTTGAAAGATTTTGAGAATTTATAGTAGTTTTTCTACCATTAAATATAATAGATTCATTTACCTGCATAACTGTTATTCCCAACTCTTTTATAAGAGGAGAGTTTATTCCAGCTAATGTTCTTCTTCCTGGTATATTATCTACAACTATTGAATTTTCTCTTATGCTAAAAGTTTCAATAGGTTCATCTAATGAGCTTACATATCTTAAAATGTCACCAGCTTTTTCCTTAAACATATCTATTTCACTGATGATTTTTTTAGGATCATTTATATATTTATTTGCAATATTTTCTTCTACATACAATTGTAGTTTCTCTGCTTTTTGATCATATATAGCATTTAAAATATCTTTTTCCCAAATATCATTTAACTTTAAACCACCATCTTTAAATATTTCACGCTGATCTTCAGGACTAAAGTTATCTTCAACAAACTTTTTAATTTCATGATCATAAACAAGTATACTTTCAACAGCAATATCTACAAAAGTAGGATCAATTTTATTGACATCTTCAGAATCGGTAAGTCCAAATCTTTTTAAACTCTTCATTGGAGAATCATTGTTATTATGAGCAGCATTCTTCTTCATAAATTGTTTTAAATCATTTATACTCTCATCTAAATCAATTTTGTATTTATTTATAGTAACTTCACTCATAGAAATCATGTTATGCTTTTCTAATATATTATTTAAATCATACATGCTTCTGCTACTTTGATAATCATTTATAAGCTCTTCTAATGTTACTGTATTAGGATCTGTTTGTTTTAATAATAAGCTTAATTCTTTACCTAAATTATCTACAGTTCTTAAGAATCTACCAGATTGATAAGGGTCATTAGACAAGCTAATCATTTTAGTTAAATTATCTCTTACTTTCGTTGCTAAATTACTTTCATATTTAACTAAATTTTCTATAACAATTCCTATATCATTAATTAAAGGACTGTTAGATAATTCAGTAAATTGATTCTTTTTATACATATCTCTAACCGTATTAGTAGTTAATCTTAACTCTTCTACTAATGAGGCTATTTCTGGATGATTAGTAATTTTTGATTTTAAATTATCTATTATTTTATTAACAGATTCATCAAAAGTATTTAATATATCTACATTTTTAGTTACACCTTGAGCCTGTAATTCTAATGCACTTTGTGTAAAAGTATTTATAGTTTCTATAAGTGCAGCCCCATCTTCAGCTAAAATATCGCTTTTACCTTCTATATCTATAGAATCTCTTATTCTTGTAACATTATCTACAACTTTATCTATATTGCCTTTGAATGTCACATCATAAAGAAACTGTATATTATCTATATCTGTTATAGGTATTTCATTTAAAGGAGGGTCAACACCTTCTTTAATAGCTTTACTTTTAATTAACTTATCATAAACTACTTGATATTTCTTAATAGCATCGTCAACTTGACTTTCAGAATAACCAAAATCAGGATTAAGTAAAGCTTCTCTTAATACATCTGGTCTTAGTATAGTTTTATCAGCTAAGTCAAACACACCCATTTCTTTAGCTGCAGTTACAAGAGCTAATGTTTCTTCATTAAATTTTGCACCTTCTAAACTTCTTTGCATTACATATTGAGATAACCCATTCATAAAATCCATATTATCATATGCATTTCTAGGTATAATAAAGTTTAATTTTTGATAAATATCAAGAAGCTGCTGAGCTTGACTTTCAGTTATAGTATTCTTAAATTCTTCTGGGGCAACTCTTTCTGTATTTGCAGCGCTCATAAATTCAAATATACTATTTAATTTAGTTTGTTGTTTTGCTAAATCATTAGTAGCCTGCTTTAGCTTATCTCCTTCTAGTTTACTAAACTTTTCAGGATTATCAGGAACAATTTTAGGAGCATTTTTAATCATTTTACCATTTATATTGGCATCATCTCCATAACTAGTAGTATACTCTGAGTTTACAGTAAAGAATAATCTGGCTACTTGTATAAAATTCTTTTCTTCAGTTGTTAAATTTTCTAAATCTTTACCCTGACTATTTGCTAATCTGTAAGCCATCTCTTTATTTTCTGCTATTCTACCCATAACAATAGATTGTAAGTACGGATTTCTAGCAAATAATTTGTCTATACGTAATGCAGAGTTATTTCCATGAACATTCTTAACTATTTTAGAAGTGTAATTTGAGGCAATTTTATCGATTATTTCAGCTATATTAGCTTTATTTGCACTATTTCTTATTATTATCTTTTTATCATTTCCTGAGCCTGATTCTACTATTTGTGTAGGTATTGTATTTTCAATCTCAGAAGCTATACCTAAATCTTTAAATGTGTTTAACAAATAATACAAATCGTTTATTGTATTATGATATTGACCATCAACAGTTAAATCAATATTACTAGGTAATGGTATAGGTTCGTATATCACTTTACCTGTATAAACATCTCTTTGTTCTGCATCTTTTTCGGTCTCAACTCTTATATCCAGTCCAGTTTTTTGAGCTATCTGATCAAGCATACTTAAATAAAACATTTTATTTTTTTCAGATATTTCTCTCATTGTAGTAGAAAACAAATCTCCTAAAGGTATTTCAGCAAGATTAGATTCACCAATCTTTAAAGAAGTTAATCCATCATAGATTTCTTTTATACGACTAGCAGGTAAGTTTTTAACGTTAATAGAAGAAACATCTTCAGGAGTAGAGCTATTCGTTCTTGCCATAGCTACAGCCAAGTCTACTGCTTCTTGTGTTCTTTTTACTACTTCATATGGTAAACTTTCATAACCATCTCCATCTCCATCTTTTAAATAAGAATTTGCAACATCAGTGTCAGTAGGATTTACTAAATCAAGTATAGTATTTCCAACTTCTGTCTGTCCTACAGTTAGACCTATTAAATCTCCCAGCTCTCTATTATGAGAATACACATCTAATACATCTATAAATTTATCCATGTCCATGTTTAAATAGTTAAATGTTTTTTCATAATTAGAAAAATCTTTAGCCCATTGGCCTGGATTTTCATCTCTAGCCCAAAGACCTCTATTTCTAGTCATAAATGCCCCAATAGCCATATGTTGAATCAATTCAGGGTATGTTAAATCATTAAATCTATCTGTCCAAAACATGTCAATATTCATAACTAAAGACCCAGTAAACATTCTTGGACTAGATTGCATTACGTCTTTTAAGTAAGCTTTTGAAAATTTAGGGAAAAAATCAGCTGTCCATTTTTTATATTGACCTAAAATATCTATTACATCTTCAATAGGCATATCATCAGCATTATCTATAATTTCATTAGGATTATATGTCTTCCCTTTATTAGGTCCACTTTTTACAGTCCAGTTTCTACCGCTAAATCTACTAGTGTTAACAACATTTAAATCTGATCCTTTAGTAAGTATATGTAATAACCCTCTTAAGCCCTTTTGCCCTTCAGGTCTACTAGCTATATCTTTATAGTTAAATTTATCTAATGCTTTATTTAATTGACGTTTATTTTTAAGTATTGAAAAACCTTGTTTTAATGTAGCCTGTCCTCCTCCAGTAAAGAAGTATCTAACGCCTGGGAAAAGTGCAGCTTGAAGAGTATTTATCCCTGTTTGAAATCCTACCTCTTCTAAAGTTGGTGTTTCTCCATAAACTCCAGCTCCAACTAATCCAGTAATTGCTTGATGAGCAGTAAAAACAGCAACATCTTGAGCTGCCATTCCAGCATATTTAGCCATAAAAGGATGTTTAGCCATCCACGGATGTTGAGTTAAACCTTTTTCAACCCAATCTTCAACAGTATTTATATGTCTACCAGGTTTACGTAACTCTGTTGCAATATCTTCTGCAACTCTTCTTGTTAATCTTTTGTTAACTTCTTTACCAGAATTTTTAAATCCAGTTCTTAAAGCAGCATCTACGTTATTAATTAACATATTTTCTACTTGAAGCATACCTTTATCAGTAATTCCATACCGATTTAATGTTTTTAATACTATAGGATTTGTAAATAAATCTTCTTTAATAGCTTTTTCTACTATTGCTTTATCAGTTCCATTATCTATATGCTTTAATAAAGAAGGGTTGTTTTGTATCTTTTTAAGAATATTTTTAGTACTATTAGACGCAGCATGTTTAACAATTGCGTTGCCCCCTTTGCCTAAAAGCGCAAATGGAGAAAAGGGGTTCATATAAGCAATACCAGTACCTAATCCTCTACCCATACGTTCTGCTAAATTCATTTTATTAAAATCTCTCTCACCAAATCTTGCAAGAGTAAATGATTCAGCTTCAATAAATCCAGCACCTGCTTGACCAAAAAAGTCTAGTAAGCTTCCTCTTTCATAAAATTCTAAACTTCTTCCAGCAACTGTAGATTGATCATAAAGTTTAGGGACTGCAGCATTATCATTATTTGCAATCTCTTCATCTAATTGCTGTAAAAAATCTTGCATATTTGTACTACTCATATTTCCCCCTTGCTAACCCTATTTGTAAATCTAAAATACCTTTTACATTTTTAATATTATCTAATTCTGTTTTAGCCATATTCATTGTTTCTATATATCTAGGTAAATTCTTTTTTACAACTATATAATTATCATTATCCAACTTATCCATGTTGCTTTCTACTGAATTTATTAATTTACTTAACTGATCATCAGTTGGCAGGTATTGATTTAAATCTCCTAAATTTTCTTTCTTTAAATTTTTGCCTGCTAAAATATCTATTCTAGGCTCATATAAATCATCAGGAGTTATTTGAGTATCTTTCCTAACTCTTTTGTCTTTAAATTTTACATCAACTGGAGCTGGAGCATATTTACCATATTGAGGAGGAGTTATAATTGTGTCTAATTCAGAACTTAATAAGTCTTTATCTATATCACCAATATAATTTTTTTCTCCTGTAATATTTGTTATAAAGTTACCCTCTTCAGTAAAGTTATTAAAAATGTCATCTACTAATATATCTGCATTTACTAACAAACCGTTTTCTCCAACTAGTCTACTTTTTTTAGTTTCAATGTATTGCATTAATTCTGCAGATCTTTCAAACGGATCTTCTATATTAGGCATAGTATTGATAGTAGAATAAAAGTCTCCTATTTCATCATAATCTAGCTCTTCTATACCATATTTTAATCTACCGCTTTCTATAAATTCCATTAGTACACTAGATGCAGAATTTCCTGTCATACCTAAAAACATTGTAGAAGTATTAATATTTTGATTGTAAGATTGTTCAAATATAGAACCTAAATAACTTTGATATGCTGAAGCTTCTTCAGAAGGTAAAACACTATCTCCATAACTCTTTAGTTCAAGAGCCAAAGGAAATAGAGTGGACAACCCTTTGTAAAACTTTTTTGAAATATCTTCAGTTTCAGGATTGTCAGATAAGTTATATAAAGTAGATATAGACAATTTACCCTCTAATCTTTAAAAAATGTGTCAGAATCTATATTTGTAGAGTTATTTTCTAAATTTTGATTCACATTTTTAGCTTGACTCATTTTAATAAGAGTCTGATTTAGTTGTTCGATACCTAAATTAAGTTCTTCTATTTGCTTAAATTTAGATTCAATTGAAGGATTCATATTTTCATATATTCTTTTCATATATGCTCTAGTTTTTATATTATAAGCTGACTCTACATATTCAAGAGCAGCAGCATATTCAGAATAGTCTGTAACACTACCAAAAATTTCAACAAAAGCATTTGTAAATTCATCTTCACTTAAACCAGTCTCTCTTTTAATAGTCATTCTTTTACCAGCAAAATCACCCCCTTCAGGATACTTAATGCTCTCTAACTCATCTCTAAATTGATTCATAGCATTTACTAGTCTAGAGCCTAATTGCATCATACTACCGTCAGTTCCTGAAGGTATAAATGACATTGCAAATATGTCATCAAAAAATTCTTGTTGTTTTAATTTAGCTTGTTCTATTCCTGATTGAATTGTTGATGGAGTATAACCTGTATTTGTTTTTAAGAAATCTTCAGTAAGTATAGCTAAACTTTCATCAGTTTTATATTCAGTTTGAATACTTTCAAAAATTTGATCAGTATTAGCAAAACCACCTGCTTCTATTTCATCTCTTAAATCAACTAATTTTTGACTAGAAAAAGCCGCATCAATATCTTCCCCTGTAATTCTAAAGTTCTTGTCAAAATCATCTAATTCAGACTCTAAGGTATTTTTAATTAAATTAATATCATTAAGATTATTTAGAAACCCTACTCTAGCACTATCTAATCTATTGATTTCATTTTTGAAAAACTTAATTTCTTCATTTAAAGATTCTAAACTTATTTCATTTAAATCTCTAGTTAACTCAACACCAGTAGATGTTTTGTATTGATTAGGTAATGCGTTAAATGCTAGCAAACTATTTTCGTTTTGTTGACTTTTTGTGTTTAAACTTTCTAACTTACTATTATAAGTAGATTTTAGATTCTTTAAATCATTAACAGCTAGCTCTAATTTTAATTGCTCTTGAGTTTCTTCTTTTTTTGTTTCTTGTAACCTAGCGTTTATACGTTCTCTTTGAGCTTGTAAAGCCATATTAGATAATAAACTACTCAATGCTTGTTCAGCTTTTTCAAATGACATAAATTACCTTATCCAATTTCTGTTGTAAAATCTAAATCCTGCTCATCTAAAGCAGTATCAATAGTACTGTAAAATCCTCTAACTTCTTGCTCATCTGCTGTTCTAAAACCTTTCATAGCAGATGCAATATTAGACCAACTTAGAGCTCTATTTTCTCTTAATCCTTGTATTTCTTCCATATAATTTTTTTCTAAATTATCTAACATTGTATTTGCTACTCCAGACTCTGCTATGCCTGTACTAGAAGAATAAAGTTTACTTTGCTTTTTAATTCCACCGTAAGTTTCACCAGCAATTTCTAAATTTTTTTGTGATGTATCAAACTCTGATTCTAAGCCTTTTATTGTACCCATTCTATTTTCAATTCCATCTACAAAAGTTACAGCATCAGCATATGGATTTAAATTACCACCAATTCTTTTACCAATTAATTTATAAGAAGTCTTTAAAGAAGTTTCATTATCTTTAAAAAATTTATTGAAAGCATCTAATGTATCTTGCCCTGTATTACCTGTAGGTGTATATTCTTCTCCTATATCTTCATAAAATCTTTGCAATCTTTCCTGTCTACTTAAATTTTCACCATAATAATCTAATAAATCACTTTTAAAATCTTGGTAATCTTTTGGAACTCCATATCCTTCACCACCAAATAATCCTTTATCATCTACAATTAATGATTTATACAACATAGGATCTAAAACTCTATTCATATATTCAGGATTTTCTAGTAATTCTGTTAAGGTCGGAGCATCATCTCCAAATCTAAAAAATTGTCTTCTAGGATCTTGTGCTTCTAATTGGTTGATTAAATTACTTTGATTTGCAGCTATGGAATCTATACTAGTTCCAAAACTATATTCTTCTGTATCAAAAAATTCTGCGTACTTACCACTCATTATAATCCCTTTTTAAAATTTTCCATAAATGTTACTCCTGAAGACATAGGGTCTGTATATGTATAACCTAGCTTTTCACCAAGAGTTGCTAAATATGATCCAGGTTCTGCTTTAGAAAAAATATCACCTATACCCTTTACACCACCAGCAATACTGCCAACTTGAAGCCCTCTTGTTCCACCTCTTAGCAAAGCTTCTGTCATTGAATCTTTATCAACATTTCCATAAAGAGTATCTACTTCTGCTTGAAATTCTGTAGCTCCTGGACCAGTTAAAGTTTTAGATTCACCAACTAAAGATTCTAATTCTCCTATTTCATCAACATCGCCAAACAGCATTTTTGCTAAAGGACCTTTATAACCTGTAGTAGCTGCTCTTTCTCCAAGAAACGACCCAATACCAGCAGATGCTCCTGCTAATAATGGAGCACTAGCAACAGCTTTTGCAGCTAAAAGTGGACTAGCAGCTCCTCCAGTAACTAATGTAAGCCCTATAGCAGCAAGAAGTCCTACACCAGTACCTACTAAACTACCTTTAGATTTTTCTTCAGTTAAAGCTTTGTTTGCTTTATCTATATCAGCACTTAGAAGTTTCTGCTCATTTAATGTTTTGGTTTTTCTAATCTGTCTTTGAATTTGATCTTTATCTCTATTTAAAAGATATGTCGCCATAATAGCTCCTAATTTTTAGGTTAAATATAATATTGCTTGACTATTAAATGCAAGACTATATATTTAATAGTTTAGCGAAAGTTATTTATTAAAGTCAATATTTTTATTATCTAGTAACAAACTTTAAAGTTATGTTACCTCTTACAGCTTTACTTGATCCTGAGTTTTGATAAAATGTAGGTACTACAATATCACCTGCATCTAAATCTACATCATATGTAGCATTACCTCCATAAGATCTTCTCATAGTTCCAATACTAACAGTTGTAGCTGTTCCTGCTAAAGCTAATGTAGTATCACTAGTAGTATCAAAA
>TARA_R100000278_G_scaffold34765_1_pt1 | contig 16454 bp, 10 predicted proteins | sample TARA_R100000278 | Tara Oceans TARA_R100000278 (sample SAMEA2620755) | marine metagenome | biome: marine biome (ENVO:00000447); feature: deep chlorophyll maximum layer (ENVO:xxxxxxxx); material: "saline water (ENVO:00002010), including plankton (ENVO:xxxxxxxx)" | depth 66 m | reverse complement strand
AGAAACAAGTATATATGAATCTGTAAATCTAATTAAGTATGGTTACAATAGTCTTAACAAACTTGCAGGTGGTATGACTCGTGGAGAAGTAACAGTTATAGGTGGCAGACCTGGACATGGCAAAACAACTCTTGTTGTAAACTTGTGTTACAATCTTCTCAAACAAGGTCTTAAAGTAATGATGATTAATAGAGAAATGAGTAACAAAGAAATGATGAAGAAGTTACTCGTACTATCTCATAAAGAACTATACTATAGTAAAATTCGTGGTGGTGGTAAAAATATGGATGAAAAAACTATTAAGAATCTATCAGAATCAATGAATAATATTAAACAATACAAAGATAAATTGTTTATGTTTGACACATTGTTTACACTACAAGATAGTAATGCAGTTATTAATAAGTACAAACCAGATATTGTTATTGACGATTACATACAACTTATTAGAGTACAAAGTAAAAATGATGGAAGACGTTTCGAAATAGAAGAAATCATGCGTAGTTACAAAGAAACTGCTAAAAGATATAATTGTATACCTATACTTGTAAGTCAGTTAAATCGTAATATAGAAGCTCGTATTGATAAAGTACCTAAGATGTCAGACCTCTCAGAAGGTGGTAGTATAGAACAGGTTGCAGAAAACATTTTATTTGTGTATTATGAATACAAGGATAAGTACAAAGAATCAGAACTTGGTCCAGACCAAAATCAAATTGTAGCAGCAAAAGTTCGTTATGGCACAGGTGGAATGATAACTATGGGATTCAATGGTAATAAATGTTTATTTCATGAAAACATTATTGTAAGACATGATAAAACAGAAATTATAGTTCCTGAAGCTTATCCGATTGAAGAGACTGCAAAAGGCGTTTTATCAATATTAAATGATAATGATTAAATATAAACAAAACTTAGCACTTAAAAGACATGGTTGGAAAGCCGATGCAAGAAGAGCAGATAGGAATATATCATACTGCAATTCTTGTAATCAATGCTGGGAAAGTATAGAAACAAAAGAATATCTTAGAGGAACTCATAAGATAATTTATTTAGTAGACTTTCCTACTTATGGCAAAAAGAAGGCAACATGTCCTAAATGTAAATAATGATAGAGGGAAGTCAGCCCTCCTCCTTCTTGGGTCGGATGTAGTGAGTCCGATTTTTTTTGACTTCCCTCTCGCTCAGGAGGCAATATGATAATAGCAGAAGTAATAGCACATCTACTTATAATATCCTTTTCTGTATTTTGTTTAGGAGTAGGTAGTGTTTTATTTATTATATCTATAAATGTATATTCAGATTGGAAAGAAAATGGCAAACAAAAGCAAAGCTAAAGGAAATAGATTTGAATATCTGTTAAGAGATATGACAAAAGATATGGGTCTTAATTGCGTAAGAGCTTGGGGTAGTAATGGTCAGTCACTTGGTTGGCATGAAGAAGTTGATTTATTAATTGACGGAGTTATTAAAGTACAAGCTAAATGTCGTAAGAAGATTGCACAATGGATGATGCCATCTGATGAAGTAGATATACAAGTTATAAAAGAAGATAGAGGCATACCATACGTTGTAGAACCATATGATAAATGGTTAGAAAGAGTAATAAAATTAAAACAAAAGGAGAAAAACAATGGCAATGTCAATGGATCAAGTCGCAAAAGAACTACAAAAAAACGGAGAGTATGAACAATTACTAGCTGTTTGTCTTCACTGGTTAAAACAACTTGGGCATTTAAAACCAATGAGTATTACTGAAAAAGATGATTTAGTTAATCAAATTCAGGAAGTATTACCCGTTCATGTTGTTGATGCAGTCAATAAAAATGTAAGTCTTTCTGACGAAGAACAGTAAAAAAAAAGTGGGTCAGCAATTAAGCCAACCCACTAAACCCCACGAAAACGCCCTAACGCTCTCATATATATTTTATACAATAAATAATATCATATACAAGTAATTATTTTATTTTCTTTGGCATGCTCAAAGGAGGTACTATTGGACCTGGTAAAATATCAATACCAAAAGCATCATAATATTTTTTAGTAAATTGTGCTGATTTATATATGTTTTCTGTATTAACAAATCCTGGCAATGACCTTATATTAAGAGGAGATATATTAAAAGCTTGTTTACCCCAATCTAATTGAGTATGATATTTTCTATTCCTCATACCATTACTATCAAAAAATATGTCAAGTAGTGAGTAAGCAACAAACATCGCACCTAGTCCAGCCGCACTACCAAACAACTTAACCCAATCATGAGTTTCTACTTCTTCTTCATCTGATAATGCTTTATATAACATATAAGTACTCATAAAAGTTGCACGAAGAAGTGGGCTAGTGAGTGCAGGACCCACCTTATTTACATTCGATTTAAACATAAAGTTTTTTAAAGTTTTCACACCTTGTGCAGTCGCACCTAATTTTGCCCAATCCATATCTATATTAAATAAAATTAAATCATAAAGTGCAGAAGTAAATCCATGCATAAGTAACATTTGAGCTCCTTTTGCTTTATTAGGATTTGCTATTCTCATTGCTTTATTTCTTTCTCTTATATTTGTTAGGCTATGTATACCTTTGACAGTAAGATATCCTAACGCTCCTCCCACAGTTGCCATAGTACCTACTGCTGCTGCAGGGGCACCAGCTATTGCAGTTGCACCATATAAAGCACCTATTGCAGGTCCCGCCACTTTAGCACCACTTCCCATAGCTTGAGTTAATAATGCTTTTAAAAATCCATATCCAGCTTTTATGTTTTGTGTTCCACTGAAATCTTTAGGTGTGTATCCATAATTAGCAAGATACATTCTTTTATAAGCATGATAACCATAGGACATTCTTTGTGTAGACCATACTCTAATATGATGAAACCATTGCATAATATCATTACCAAACATATCTCCAACACCTTCAGCACCTAATGTAAAATCAAGTTGATTTACCATTTCTTGACCCCATTTAATAGCTATAGGGTCACTCTTATCTGTAGCTGCTCCTGATGCAATAGCATGATTTACGCCTATCATAAAAGAAGTTCCTCTTACTAATTTTTCTGTAAGACTCATAGACACATATTGTCTAAGATTTAATAGAAACTTACCAATACTTCTACTAGGACTTTCTCCTGGTACTGATCTTAATTTTCCTGTAATAACCCAGTTAGCCATTGACCTAGTTACTTGTGTCCATTTGCTATTATTTTTTTCTATTATTTTTAATAAACCTTTAGCTAGATTTTTTTCAGCTTGAGTTACATCTGGGTCTTTTGAATTAATAGCTTTTTTATATTTCTTTTTTAATTTATTAAAACTTTTTTGTTCTTCAGGATTTCCATATTGTATAACATGAGTCTCAACAACATCTTCAAAACTTAATATTCCACTCTGAACAATTAAGGCTTGGTTTTCTTCTAATTGCATATCAATAAATCCAGTCAATGTAGAATCATAACCTACTTCCATAAATTTATTTACCATTGCTGCCATGTTAAGTGGTCCAGTCAACCATCCTCCAAGACTACTAAACGTATGTAAGCTCTTCATTCCTAAAACAAACTTACGCATAGACCTATCATTAACTTTACCTCCTGTTAATCTAGATAAGTCTTTCATGCTAAATCTCATACCTAAAAAACTTCCTTCAGCATTAATACTTCCGAAAGCTTTTCTGTATTGATTTACTAAGTAGTTTCTATATCCAGCATCATCAACGTCTGCATAAGCTTCTAACATTTTCATTAAAGTCTCACCCCTAACAATATTTCTTTTTGTTCTAGCTATCATATCAAAAACGACACTAGAATCTTTTCTTACATATTTATAAGGTATGTATCCACTTACAGATTTAAAATGTTTTTCATAAGGTCTTATAGCATCAGGTATATCATCATCTTTATATGCACTACCATCTTGTTCAGTATATCTTGATAATGCTTGTTGTAAATTAGATTTAGCTTTTAACAAACTACCTAATCTCTCTATTCTTGTGTTTCGTAATTTAGCTTCTTGAGCAGAAGGACTATCAGTTGGAAGTACAGCTATTTTTAACAAGCTTATTTCGTTATCTATATTTTCTAATGCACCAGTAATTGCTTCACCTAAATTGTGATTATAATACATTCTAGGATAATATCTTTTTACAAAATTACCTTTAATAATAGTTCCATCTTCTAATGCATATCTTTCTGATACATTCTGAACTTTATTTTTTAATCTATTCTGATTTCTTTCATATATTGCATCTTCTATTAATTTTTGTTGGTCTTTAAAAGTTTCAAGTTCGTTTTGTATTTCACCAAATAAAGTTTCAGGAAAATCTATTTTATCTTTTTTAAATCTTCTTACAATAGAATCATATTGTTGTTGTAAATTATTTAAAGAATTTTGATTGTCAAGTCCAACCTCTTCAAGTATAGTATCGATATGTTGCAAACTAGAATCGAATGCAGTTGCAATTAACATAGTAGATGTTCCAGTTTTTATTTTATTCATACCAAAGTCAACTTGAGGTAAGGTAACAGTTTCTGTTTCTCCAAATTTAGTATTTTTTTCATATGTTATTTGATAAGGTACAACATAATCTGTCATACTAAATTCAGGATTTTCTTCTCTTAATTTTTCTAATACTTTTTTATCAAACTTTTTACCCTTCCATTGGAACTTAGTATCTCCTGAACTTTCATAAACCCCCACAGGAACTTCATTAACAAAACTATACACCTTACCAAAACCTTCTTCATCAGTTCTTATAAATGCTTTACCTAACATAATGTCTGTAACAAGTTGATGCAGATGTATGTCTTCGTTAATCATTCCTTTTCCTTTAAGAAAGGCTTGCATGGTTGTCATTAGATTATCATATATATCTTTTAAACCAGCTTTATTTCTTCTAATACCATCTACTTGAGGTATGTCTGTATCTGGGTGAGTAAGTTGAGCTTCAAGATGTGAAGGTACATCTATAGGTCCATTGTATGTAGACATGGCTCTATTTAAATACATAGGAAACTTGTATATCTGTTCCTTAAACTCCATAACTTTTTTACTAACTGCACTTCGTAGTACAGATTTAGGTAAAGCAAATTCAAAAGCAATATTGCCTTTCATTAATCCTCTTGCATTTCCATCTTTATCTACATCAAAAGCTGGTGCTAAATAATTATATATAATACGAAGTTCTTCCATTGGTAACTGATATAAGTTTGGAAGTTTTGTAAAAGGATCAATATCGACAGGTCTACCTAATGCTCTTAGCTCATCAAAATTCATTTTAGCAGTTACATCAAAAATTATATCTTCAGCTAATGCTTTAAAATCAGGATTCATCCTAATGTTTGACATTATTTTTGTTACTATTAAAGCTTGTTCTTTTTTTTGTTTTTCTTCAGTAGCAAAAGACCTATCTAAATATTTTTTTACTTTAGCCTCATTAAGAGTTCCTTGCCTTCCTAAGTCTGCAATATTCATAGTAGCATTTATAGCCCTATTTACAAAGTTACCTATTGCTTTATCTACTTTTTGTAATTTTGCACTAAAGCTTACATCTGCAAATGCTTTATTAAGCTCATCATAATGTAAGTTTGCAGCTTTTACATCATCGTCATTTAAAACTTCTTTTTCTTCTACTACTTTGCATTTATTATTTGCCACAACCTAATTCCTTTTTCATTTGATTATGAGACATAACTTTATTATTTCTAACATTAGTTAAAGACTTTACATCTTTATATTGGTTAGATAATATATCGTTATAATTTTTAAAATACTCTCTAATAATATCTGGGTCTAATGTAGTTTCTCCAAATTCTTTTACTGGAGGCATTGTTCTTAAATCTTTTCTTACTGAACCAATCTCTCCTCTTATAACTCCATTAAGATAAAAGAATGTTGCTGCTTTTTTATTAGCTTCATCAAGTACTGCAAACTTTTTTGACCATGTATTATAAAAAGTTATAAAATCTTTAGAGTAATCCCAAGTCTTACTAGTCATTTTATCTAAGAAACTAAGTGATTCAGTTTCACCATTTTTCTTTTTACTTTCAAATAACTTTGCTAAAGAATCTCCTAATTGTTGTGCATAAACTTGAGCTGATTTTAAATTAGAATCTTTGCTAGTGTCAGCTAAGTCTGCTAATTCATCTTTAAATGTTTGAAATGTTTGTCTAGTAGCTAGTCTATGAACTTCTGTTGACAAATCATAATGAGTATTAAAAAACCTTTGCCTACCACCTGGAAATCTATCTATAATAGTTGCAAGACTTACAGATATTTTTTCTTGCAAACTTGTAGGTTGGTCAGAATTTTCTGCAAACTTAGCATCAATTAGTAATGCTTGAAATCCTTCTAATAATTCTTTTGCTTTTTGGTCTGAATCTGTATCTTGTTCTCCAAGCATTTCTATTAAAAATCCTTTTCTGTCTTCAACAAAAGCACTATACATCATAGATTGGTCAAACAATGTATCAAAGTCAACAGCCATACCGCCACTTTGTCTTTGGTTATCAACTACACTATTTATACCTAATACTTTTTTTAAGAATCCTTGATTTAATACTTCTGTTACTTCATCTGGCAAAGGAGCATCAGGATTAGTTGGATCATAAAATAAATAATCTCTTATTTTCGTAACACTATATTTCCAATCTTTAAGTAATAAAACTTTTGGATGGTCTACAGATGCTTGTAAATATAATCTTAATAAATCTTCAAACTTACCTTCAAAAGGTTTTCCATTTTCGTCTATTACAAAATCATCTTTAACAATCATATCTAAAGGAGTGGCTTTTACTCTTATAACCCTACCACCAAGAGTAAAATCTAAATATCCATCTCTTCCAAACATACTATTTAATGCACCTGCAAATCTTGTTGTGTTTACAATCTCACCAATAGCAGTCTCTCCATATGTCATAACATCAATCATTTCTAATGTCCCACTAATATTATCTAGTGTTCTTGCTTCATTTGAACTTCTATATTTACTTAATGCTAATCCTTTAGTAGGTTGTAATTGTTTTTTAAGCTGACCATAAAACTCATCATCTAGCCATACTAAGTGTGCAGTATCATGGTCATGGTCTCCTTCAAATCTTTCTTTTACTTCTCTTGGACTTATAATAAATGAATCACCTATAGTAGGGTCTATTTCTTTTATTCTATATAATCCATATCCAACACTACTAGCAACTGGATGTCTAACAATCATAGTATAAAATTTATTTTTCTTTAACCAATTATTAACAAAATTTAATCTTTCTTCACCAGTTCTTAAATTAGATGGATTACCAGCTCTTGAAAGAACTTCTTTTATTAACCCAGGGTTTGCACCTATAATAGTTTCTTTATCGCTTACTCTTCCTTTGAAATCTGCTCTAAAATCTAAGTGACTACCATTCATTTTAAAATCAGCTAAAGGTTTTAATACTTTGTTTTTTAATATTTCTTTTAAGAATTGATTAATACTTGGATGTCTACCTACACCTAAGTTTCCTAATTCTTCAACATTTTGAGGCACCACATCGTAAAATCTAAGAGCAGCTTCTTTTAATAGTTTATTAATAGCCTCACCTTCATTTGCATATTTTAATATTCTATTTATAATATTTTTAGGACTCATTGCATTTTGATCTATATTATCAAACTTGTCCATAATTGATTGTTGAAATAATTTGTCTTTTATATAGTAACTAAGCTGACTACTAAACATACTAGAGTTCTTTTGTTTAGGAGGGCTAAACTGAATCATACCTATTGCAGTTCCTGGTAGTTCATGTACTGTATTCATATCAGTATAATCACCTTCATGTATTTTAGCTTCATCATTAGTCATTAAGTGGTCAAGCCTAACTGATTCACTATTATACAATTCAACATGTCCATTACTATCTCTTATAGCAGTAGCAATAACTTTACCTTTTTGGTCAACAAACTCTGCATATTCATCGGGTCCTAAGTCTAATGTCATTTCTTGATGTTTTGCTGCATGAACATTATCTCCATCAGCAACATACTGCACAGTCTTAGCTCTTTTTGCATCAGGTTCTGTACCAAAATGTTCAGGATATTCTATTGCAAAAACAGACTCAGATGTAAGAGTTTGACCATCACCAATGTATTGCATTTCTCCGTCAATCATTTGTTGTAAAGGTACTGTAGTTGCTTTATTATTTGCAGTTTCACCTCCATTAGGTACATATCTTATACTTGTAGTAGCACTATCTATGTACATTACTTTTCTACTAGGCAAAGATGGAGAAGTTGTAACAGGAGTAAAAGGTATTTTAATCCTTTTCATTATTACTTCTGGCTTCATAAACACATATTGTGAACCAAACAATTCTTTTAATGCTAAATGTCTTTGTATAGCATGTTGCTGATACAACTTAAAATCACCTTTAAATACATGAAGAAATAATTCCTGTTCCTTCATGTTAAAATATTGAGGACTTAACATGTTACTAAACATTCTATTTATCTTATTCCACTTAGGACTATCTTTACTTTCATCATCTGGTTTTAATTTTAAGAATGGTTTTAATTCTTCTCTTAAAAATGCTTTTATATTTTTTTGTGCATTTCTTGTTTCATCTGTAATACTTGCAAGAATTAGCTTACCATCTTCTCCTCTACTAGATATAGGAACTAAACCATTTTTAACGAATCCATCTCTATATAAGTTCCAAATTACATTTCCACTTATAAAACCATATATTCCTTTAACACCCCATTTTTGTCTACCTGTTTCTGTTTTACCAAGTTTGATAGGTCTGTATATATCTTTAGCTTTCATCATGCTAAAAAAGTTTTTAGTTATAAATCTAGTATAAAATCTTTTTAATCCAACTTCTGGTCTAGTATTACCATCAAATCCTTTTGGTCCAGTTGCTCTAAACTTTCCTATCTTTGGTTTTAACTTACCATCTTTATCAAAAGTATCTTTTGTTTCAGATGCAGCTGCATATATAATACCTTCCCATTCTACAATATCACCATTAACACTTCTATTTGAAGTACCACTATTTAAGTTATGTACTGCATTAAAATATCTTCTAAACAATCTTCTTGGTGTTCCATCTCCACTTTTAATTTGTTCAGCTAAAGTAAATCCTTCAGGAGTAACTAAGTCAAAGTCAGGGTCACTAAGAGCAATTAAAGAATTTTCAAAAGCATTTTCAGGGTCATCATTAATTAGTTGTATAACAGTATCATTTATTTTTTGTGCTTTTTCAGGAGTAATATTATAATTATATCTTACCCAAAATGTTCTAGCTATCTTTGTATAATCTTTTACACTTTGATCTGTATTTTCAAGATTACCAGCAATATCTCCAATATTTTCTCTTACATATTCAAATGCATCTATAACAATAGTTTTAAACTCATCTTCCATTGCACTGTCACCTGTTAGAAAATCACCAATGCCTCTTGATATTTTATCCATAGTTCTTCTGTATGTCTGTTTAAACTTAGAACTATTTAATTTTGTTTCGCTCCAAAGTCTCCAGTTATCAGCAAACGGAGTTTTTTCCCAATATGGATTAGTCATTTCTACAAACTCTAAAAATTGAGATTCAGTAAGACCATATTTATCTTTTGCTTGTTTCCAAAGTCTATGCATATTTTTATCAAATCTTTTTTTCTGACCACCAGTAAGTCTTATTTCATTTGAACTAGCAGTAGAAAACAATTCAGTATCTTCATCACTATCTATATCAGCATCATCTAAATCTTCAAATAAATCATTTATACCTCTTCCAGTAAATTCGATAACAGCTTCTTTTGCTTCTTCTTCTGTAAATCCACCTTCGTCTTCTTGCTGAGTTTCTTCTGTAGTTTCTTTAGTCCCTCTAATAATATTATTTACATTTATTTCTACAGTCTCACTAGCGTCCATATCTTCAGGGTCTACATAATTTTCTGCATCAGCTGATTGAACTAAACTTTCTATATAACCATCATCATCAGTTTCTATATCTTCTTTGACCTCACTCATTCCACCTGTTGTTTTATCAGTTTTAGGGTCAAAAGATGCTTTTGGGATAGAGTCATTCTTTTTTATAAACTTTACAATTATACTGTCTTTATAATCATCTGGGTCTTCAGGCTTAATAAAAACATCATCACTCATATAAATATCAGAAAATATTTTTTCTATTTCATTTTTAAATTTATTTAATTGTTTTATATGAAAATCTAAATCTGATTTTATTTGAATAATTAATTCTATATTCTGACCTATAGACCCCTTACTAATTTGTTTAACGCTAACAACTTTACTTGCTCGTAATATAGAAAATAAAGCTGGTTTTACTTTTTTTAATGCACCTACATATTTAGACATCCATAGTCTTGGAATATCATATTCGTCTACAAGTTGTTTTATAGATTTTTTAGGTAAAGTAGAAGGGTCTTGTTCAGATTCTGTTTCTCTAGATTCTATTTCTTTAATCTGTTCATCTATTGCTTGAATATCATCTTCAATAAATGTTCGTTCTAAATCTATTTCTTCATTTTCAAGTTGTTTTAATAAGGCATCTTTTTTTCTTTCAAGTTGTTTTTTTAGTTTAGATTCTTTTTTACTTCTATATTTTTTAGGGTCTTGAAATATATCTTGTTCTAAAACTTTGTCTAAAGCTTTTTTAGTTTTTGGTAAAACAGTAGGAGTATCCTCTTTAGATTTAGTTTCTTTTTGTTTAGTTTGTTGAGGCTCACCTTTTAATGATTTAATTAACTGTTCTTGTTTAGCAATAGCTTTTTTAACTGCTGGTGTTTGTTTACTAGTTTTGTATAAGTTTAATTCTGTTTGAGCAGATTTAATTTTAACTTTATTTAAATTTTCTATAGCAGTATCATAAGGAGGGTCACCTTCTCCTAAATCTTGTAATTCAAAATTTTTAATTTGAGCTTCAATATTGTTTATAGTTGATTTTAATTTTCTTAACTCAGCACTATATTGTTCTCTTTCTAATTTTACTTTAGGAGCTTGTGTTTGTTTTTGTACAGGCTTTGAACCTTTTTTAAATCCTTTTAATCCTTTTTGAAACTCCATTACTTCACTAGTCTGAGTAACAAATTGCATATTGCTGATACTAATTTTCTTTATTTGTTTATTAGGAAGTTCGACAACCATTATGTTGTTCCTTCCTTCTTTTGATAAAGTTCCAATTATTTTAGCTTTTGTACCACCTAATGCTGGAGTTCTTAAAATAACATCTTTTCCAATAACAGGAACATTTTCTTTTTTTTGTTGTGTTTCTATTATTTTCTTTTGTCTTTTCTTAGCAATAGTATCAGGATTACTTTCTTTTATTAAACGTCTTCTTTTTTCTTCAAGCTCTGCAATCCTATATCTTTTTTGATTTTCTGCCGCAACTGTTGGATTATTAGTTTCTTGCAACTCTCGTATTTCTATATCAATATCATTTATTTGCGACAGAATAATATCTCTTTCAACATTATTATTTAATTTAGTATTACCTTCATATGCTTCAATACTTGCTTCATCAATATCAAACATTCCTTCACCAGGTAAGTCATCTATTTCTTCTGTAATATCTGTTTTAATTTCTGGGTAAGGATTGCTCCAACCATAATCTTCTAACATTTCAGGAGAAGCACTTAGTATTTCTTTTACATTTGATTCTAAAAGAGCTTGAGGATTACCAGCTAATATTTCAACTTCTCTTTGTTTTACTTCATCTACTGATACATCGTATTTATCAGCTATATCTTGTTCATAATTTTCACTAGCCAACATACCAACAATTAAATCATTGTCGTAACTTTTAGGAACTGCTCTTTCTTCAGCAGTTTTATTACTGCTTTCAAGTTCAGTATCAGTAAGAGTAACACCATCTGTAGTTTTATTTATACCCCTTACTGCATCAGTTATATCTGCAAAACCTTTAAATGCAGTTCCATATATACCACCTATAATAGAACTTTCTATTATTTGTGCAATGCTCATATCATACTCAGGTATATTTAAAGTTTTCATATACTCTGCTGTAAATTCTTGAGCACCTTCTGTTGCACCTTCAAATCCAGCTGCTGATACGTAAGGTTTTTTTGAAAGACTTGCAAATAGAGATTTAACTACTGACTTTTTTGACTTAGGATTATTAATAAGTTTGTTTAAAGTACCAGCATATTTACCAAGAAAAAAATCTCCAAGAGTATTTGCACCTTCTAAAAGTGTACTATATGTACCATATCTTTTAGCAATACTTTCACTAGCTTGTCTAATCTCATCATCAGTCATTTGATCTATTGTTTTAGATACTCCGTTATTTAACTGTATTGTAAAAAGTTCGTTAAATCTTTTTGGATTATATGTAGAATGATTAGGGTCTAACATAGTCTCTCTTAAAGACTTTGCTCTAGATTTTGACCTTTGATATTCTTCTTGAATATCTAAAACCATAGCACCTGATTCTTGTAAGTAACCTAATCCAAGACCTGTTGCAGTAGTACCTCCTCTCATTAAAAAACCTGCTAAAGCAGTTTTAGGATTAGTCATCATTAAATTAGGAACACTAGATATTAAACTAGGTAATTGTTGAGGAAAACTAACAAAAGCATTATTCATTACATTCCATACAATCCTACCATAATCAGTTGCTTTAGTTGCATCATTCCACATTTCTTCTGTAGACATTGTACCATAGCCTTTTGCCTGTGCTTGTTCTTCTGACTGTTTTTTTATTTGTTCAGATATAGCACCAAAATCTTTTCCCATAAATTCACCAAGACTTGGCATATTTAAATCAACACCAGCTGACATGCTAGACAACAAAGCATCTACATTTTCTCCCATACTAGGATATACTGAATTATTAAAGTTTGATGTTTGTTGTTGAGCAAATCCTCTTATACCAGCTCTTGACCTATTCATATATTCATTTAAAAGAAAATTAACATCGTTTTTACTTTTATTTGATAATGGTAAAGCTTCTGATTTTTTTTGTATTGTTTTAACTAAACCATACATATGGTCAGTCCAATAGTCTCTAGTCTCTTCTCTTCTACTTGCAGGTACTGTTTTTTCATAACTAGGAGATGTATTAAGATTTGCTTCTACAAATCGACCAATAGAATTGTATAATTCTAAATCATCACTTGATTGAGTTCTGTCTATATTGTGATAACTTTTACCATCAAACTTCATAGATGGTAAACCTTGTTGACTTAATATATCGTTATAAGCAGTTATAAAATTTTCATATGGTCTATGTTTAGTTTTCTCATCTCCAAACTCAAGGAAAGGGTCAAACTCAATAGTTCTTAAACTGCTTTGAGGAACATCTAGTTCCCCTGGTATTTCATTTCTCTTTTTTTTCTGAATTGGTCTTAACATAATTATCTTAGAAAACTACTATTTGCTTGGTTACGAACTGTTGTACTATCTGTAGGTAAGAATGTTTGATTCATTACTGTATCTTCTGTATCAATTGTATCTGACTTACCCCAATTACCACCAAAACCATAAATTTGTGGAGAATTATCGTAAGTATAATCTAGACTTTGAATAAGTTTATCTACCATTGATAATCCATGAACATGAGCATCTTTAGTAACTTGGGTTCCATCATTATAATAATCTCTAATTACTTGTAGTTGATCCATTACAGTTGCTCTATGCATTGGATGGTCAAAATCTCTAATTATATCTGCTGCAGTTTTATCATCATGTTTTGGTGTCATAGCATATTCTTTGTATGCTTCTCGCAATTTAGGAATACTCATCAATGCATCAATAAGGTCTAATTTATTTTCAAGTTCTCTTTGTACTTGAAAGTTTGGTTCACTTCTTTCAGAACCACCGCCATATCTTTCATTAAAATTATTGCCATATCTATTTTGCATTTCTGCTAACTTTGGTGGTGTCATTGATGTATTTGGTCCAACAGTTTCTATATAAGTATCTATAGCAGTACTGATATCTGAATCAAGTCCTTTAACTGTAGTAATATACTTGTTCATTGATTGACCAGCCATTAATTGATTTTCTTCTGCTAAAGCTTTAGTACTTTTATCTAATCTATTTGTAAAGTTATCTACAAAGGTTTGTAACCTACCTTGTATGGTAGGGTCTTCAGAATCTTGCATAGCTTTTGCAATAGCAACATTAACTCCACTTATTCCTTCTTTTTTATATATAGAAGGCAATGCTTGTGCAAAATCAAATTCAATCTGTCTTATATCTTCTTGTTGCAATTCATCTAATCTAGTTTTTAATTGACCAGATACATATTTATAACTTTCATCGTTTAACATATTAGTAGTTACTAATTTTTTAATATTATCTTGTATAGCAAACAAACCTTCTTTGTTATCATCATCATCTAATTTTCTAATTTGCTGAGTAACTGCATCAATACCTTCATTTCTTTTTTGCATAAAATTTTTATGATTTAATAAGTTATTAACGCCTACTTCTAATACAGCTTTTGTTTGAGGTAAGAAAGCATCTGGCATATAATTTTTTAATATACCAATCTGTCTTTCTATGTTTTCAAAAGTGTTATCTCTTTCTACTGCACTAAAAGCTTTTTCTACTTGTTGCTCAATAATTCTATCATTGTTTCTAGCTAACTGAAAAACATTATTAGCACTTATACTTGCAGTTTGCCCAGCATTTATTTGTTTTTCTTTTATTATTTGATTATTTATTCTATTTAATAAGTCAGACATACTATCACCTATGAGTATTCATTTTCAAATTTAGTTGCTCTTAATACGCCTCCAGTAATACCTGTAGGGTCTATAGCAGTTGAAGCAAGAGCAGCAACTTCAGTAAGAGTATTTCTAAGAGATTGTCTTTTAGCTTCTTTTACTTTTTTTATTTCGCCTTCAACACTTTTCATACTTGAAGATATTTTATCTGTAGCACCTATTGCTCTATCTTGCATATTATCTATTACTTCATTTAGTTTTAAACGCTGAGAATCAGCAGTTGCTTCCAACCTAGTGTTTATATCTTGTAATAAGTTTTCTTTTAAACCTTGTATTTGCCCACTATTAAAGTCTGTATTTATATTTTCTATTTCTTGAAACTGACCTCTGTTTTGTCTCATTGTAGATACAGCATCTGTTTGCATTCTTTGACTAAAGTCATCTTGCAATTGAAGCAAGTCAGAAGAAAATTGACCACCTATTTGAGTTTTTGCTGAACTCATTTCAGATAAAGCTTCTTCCATTTTATCAATAGTTTTATCATATGCATCTTGACCTGCAATATAACTGCTTACAGTCATAATACCTGAACCTACATTTAATGCTTTATTTACGCTATCCATACCTATACCCATAAATAACGGATTATTACTTTGATTTTTACTTACAGTATCTGCATCCCCTGTACCACCAACTAAAGATGGTTGTTTATCATTAGTTGTTTTAGTCATTAAACTGCTTAAACCTTGAGAAATGTTTTGACCAACTCTTCCTATGTAATCAACAATAGGACTTCCATTTTGTCCAAAAAGACTTCTATTATTTTTTAATTCATTATTTAAATATTGATTATCAATAAGATCATTTAATTGGTTTGGTTCCATCTTGTACTCCTTTATCTTCTTTTCCAAAATTAAGTATATCACTCATTGCTTTTTTTACTTCAGGGTCATTCATTGCATACAAAAGTTTTAAACTCTCTAACTCTTCAAAATGAATTGAAAACTTATCGTTAATAGGTATTCTTTCATTTTTATTAAACACATCTCTTGCAGAAGGTAATTTAGTATTATCTATCATTCCTGATATTTTTGCATTTTCAAAAACTGAATTATATCTCTTTTCAAAGTCTTTAAAATTTTTATTTCTAATTGCTTGTAATGATAAAAATGCATTAATCTCATCTACTCTTTGCATATTTTTTTTTGCTTGTTTAGCAGAATCTGTAGCTTCATCTAAAATGCTTCTAGTATCTCCTAATGCTTTATTAGCTATTCTTTCGTAACTCATATTATTTCTCACTCATATTTATTTGATATATTTTACCATTAAAGTTTATTTCTTTAACTAAACCTTTACTGCTTATAGCAATATTTTCTTGTGGGTTTACAGATGTATTACTGGTAATTGGTTGAGATTCGTGTCGTGAGGCTCTTATAGCTTTTTTATTTCTCATTTTATACTCTTTTCTCTGTATATAACAGATATGTCATGTAACTCAAAGTTTCTAAATGCAAGACCATTGTCTCCACTGCTTTTTATCCTAAGCTGAATCGTATGAACGTTTCTTCCACTAGACTTTGGATTAGGGGTTAATTTAATTGTATTATACCCACTTGGACTAGTAGTTAAATCGCTTGGGTCTACTGCTATAGCAACACTTTGTTTGTCTGCAAAGTATTCAAAACTTACTTTCCTTGTTCCAGACATTGTTCCTTTATATGTAAGATATATAGCTTTTATATTTTTTCTTTGACCAATATCTGTAATTGA
>TARA_R100000278_G_scaffold2117_2_pt1 | contig 16643 bp, 26 predicted proteins | sample TARA_R100000278 | Tara Oceans TARA_R100000278 (sample SAMEA2620755) | marine metagenome | biome: marine biome (ENVO:00000447); feature: deep chlorophyll maximum layer (ENVO:xxxxxxxx); material: "saline water (ENVO:00002010), including plankton (ENVO:xxxxxxxx)" | depth 66 m | reverse complement strand
AACATCGCTAAGTATACCGGTAACGCTAACTCCGCTATTCCTTGCCAACACTAAGGCGTGTGTTGAAGAGGTGTACGTTACTCCTGTAACAAAAGTAACACTATTTATATTTGTTTGTAATACTCCAGAAGTAGTATCTATGCTTGTCTGTAAAATTCCAGAAACAGTATTTAGCAAACCTGTCGTAGCGTATATATTATTATCAACTGTTCCATTAGCTTTTAAGAAACCAGATTGAGCAGGCACCGAGTATCCACTAGCTCTAATAACTCCACTGACGTCTAATTTATTTTGAGGATTATTTGTTCCAATACCTACGCGGTCTGTGCTAGCATCAGTAAAGAATAAATTCTGATCTGTGTCTCCTTCTACACGAAAATCAAAATCTCCACCACCATCATTAAAAGTAATATTATTTAATTCTACTTGTAAACCAACAGTTGGTCCATCTGTTCCTATACCAATTCTATTAAATGTCCCATTACCATCTACATCAAGATTACCGGTAATATCAACATTACCAGTAAAATTCATATTACCAGCACCGCTAATTCTTTTATTGTTTAGGTCTAAATTACCTCCAAGTTGAGGTGTTGAATCTTCAACTACATTTTGTATACCAATACCAGAAATTGTAGACAAACTATTCCATGCTGTGACACCATCACCTATTTTTAAAGTTTTAGTATCTATCGCATATCCGGGTTCACCACTTGCAAGAACAGGATTAACTCCTGTAAACTCTGCAAAGGTTCCCTTTCTAAATTGTATAAGATTATTCCTAGACATTAAATTTCCTTTTTATGGACTACCTCCATCCACTCGACAGTTGTTTAGATTAAAGTGTGAAATTATATATGAAGCATTAGGTATTCCAAGACTTAATGTTGGAGATCCTGTAATAAAAATACCACTAATACCACTAGCAAACAACATGTCGCTACTTGCATTAAAAGAAAGAGTAGTCGTATCCGTAAATAAAGAGGCAGGACTACCAGTTCCACTAGCTAATACAACATTATAAGTAGCGTCATCACTAACTGTTGATAAAGCTACCTGAGTTGCATCAGCTGCAGCACCTGATAAAGCACCAATAAAAGTAGTTGCAGATAAAGCGTTTGTTGTAGTATTATATAATAATCCACTGCCATCATGAAATACATCTTTATTTAATCCAGTAGCTGTATTATTAACTAATAAAACTGGAGCTTGTGTAGATGCTGTTGTAACACCACTTATAAATAGTTGGGTTGCACTATTAGCATTACCACTTACACTACCCACCAAACTTCCACTAACTACACCGCTAAGATTACCAACAAATGTCCTTGCTTGAAGAGTAGCACTACCCGGATCACCAGAACCACTACTAAATATAAATCTATCACTATTTTCATTCCAAAGCATTGAGGCGTACCCAGAAGGACTAGTTCCGGATCTAAATACTTGAATACCTCCACTAGCAACAGCCTCAGTAACATTAACAGTAATAATATTATCACCAATATTTACATTAGTACTATTAGCTGTAATACTAGAACCTTGTACTGTCAAATTACCTTGAATTGTCGCGTTGTTTTGAACTGTTAAATTATTTCCTAAAACCAAATCACCATTACTCTCAAATAACGGAACACCGCTAGTATTAATAGTTAAAGCATCATCAATAGCGTTATAATTTAAATTAATTCCAGTTCCACCCAAAACCTCTGTTGTTAAGACATTTCTAACACCAGTTGCAAAACCAACTACGTTTCCAGTGCTTAATGTAGCAACATCAAAAGAAATCGTATTTGTTGATGGTGTAGCTACAATTCTTAAAGGAGCAATTCCAGTAAGATTTACAGTATCTCCTGAGCCACTAGCCTCTACTGTTAAACCACCTATACCTGTGACATTAATAAATTTAAAAGCGTCCGTTACAGTGCCTGCACCGCCCCCACCAGTAGATACTGCACCAGTGCCTATAACATATGGTAGGCTAAGATAAGCTGTGCTACCATCACCAATTTTACCTCTTTTGGTATCTGTTTCATATCCAATTTCACCACCAGCTAGAGTAGGATTTATACCACTCCAGTCACTGAGAACTCCTCGTCTTACTTGAATAATTGAATTAGCACCCATTATGCACATACTCCAGTGATTTGTGGACCACCACAGTCTAGTCTGTAGCAGTAATCATAGTCTAAATAGTTTTGTAAACCTTCTATTCTTAAAACGTTTATTGTACCTAAAAAATCAACATTATTAATAATATCTACATTAACATCTTGTGATACTTCTAAATCTATTATATTTGTAGCTGTTCTAATAACATCTGTTTCTATCTGTAAATTTTTAGTTGTTGAGTCTATATTACTATCAAAAATATTTTCAATAATATCTACATTTCTAACACCTGTAGTTTCTATGGTACTCTCAAGTGATGTGCCAAAAGTTGTTGATACAGAAATAATGTTAGTATCTGGATCTGGTAATTCGATTGCAAAACCCATAATACTATCCCGTTGGACAAGACAATAAAGTAGTAGATTTACTATAACGTTTAGTTAAATTAATATTTCCAAATAAAATTCTTAAAACCTCTTTACCTCCACCACTATACAAATCACTTGGCGTTTGTAGCTCTAAATCGTATTTAGCACTAGAAAAACTAAATCCATTTGTTGTGCTTGCAGGTAAAAAGAAGGTTAATTTACCATCAGAAGTAGGAGTGTTGATTTCAAATTTATAAGTTGAATAATCACTATTTTCTGTAGTAAAAGACTGAGCTTGATTTAAATTCGTATTCCAACTTAATCTAGCGCAATAACCACTTAAATTAATAGGATTAGAATTAGAATCTTTATAAATTAACTGTAATTTAAAAGAAGATCCTTGTTCGATTTTAAAATCGTATTGACTGGCTGCCATAAGTATTTACCTCTGTGGTTATAATCCTACATAGAAAGTATACACCTAATATATAAAAAAAGGGCCGGGAAAACCCAGCCCTTTCATAACCCATGATCTATAATTATTGATTATAGAGTACCGAGTAGTACGCGACGGTTGTCGAGTACCGCGAAACCTTGCTCCGCGTAACCATAGAAACCAGCTCTCTTCTGACGATGGAGGGTGTCGTCTTCGAAGATCTGTACTTCTTCGCGGATTGGCATGATAAACGAATCACGCTTACGAAGGTCAAGGCCCACCACAAGCTCTTGATCACTTCCAATGTTACCGCCTAAGGTGCCAGTAAAGAATAACTGGTATTCTTGATCAACACCCAACTCGTCAAGATCATGGAGATTTACGCCAAAGACCCGATTGACGGATGCCCCACCGTCATCAGCAACGTAAATTTCACGACGAGTAACCTCATCAACCTGATCAACACCCCAGTTGCGAAGATCTTCCATAGCTTCTGGTGAAACATAAAGATCTGTCAACTGACCGCGATTGTTGCTAGTCGAGTTTCCACCACCATTACGTCGCATAACAGTCTTCATAAGACTAACAAGACGCTTGGTAAACTGACCAGCAGTTGCATCACCATCAAATACTACGATGTTACGATCAACACCAGCAGAAATGACTGTATGCCACCCGTCATCATTCATCTTCTTGACGAACGATTGCTCTAATACTTCCATGGCACGACCAACAACGTCCCAACGAGCGTCACGAGCATACTTTAAGAGATAGTCGATGCTAGCACCGATATCAAAAGTAGGAACCATGACGTAATCGCCTTCGACGTGTCGTTCTGGCACATAACCATGATTAGGAATTGTGTAAGCCACAAAATCCTTTTCATTACCCGGGGTAAGGAAATCAAGTGGAAATTCTGGAGTAGCACCCGGAGCAAGTTTAATTGCTTCGAAGATACCATCAAGAATATTACCACTGAGAACACCTTGACGAAGAGGAAGCTCTAATGCCTTGGCAAATTCTGCAGAAGCTGCTAAAGACTCCTCTTTTCTTGATGAACCTGAACGGACCAAAAGATCGGTCAATTCTGGAGTTGGTTCGAAAACTTTAGTATCTGACATTTATTATCTTCCTTTCATTAAGCGATGTTGATAGCAATTTTGCAGAAACCATTGGCGTCCTCTTTACTTAAGAAGCGGCCAACCTGATACATGTTATTCTCATCCGCTGTGTCAGCATCGTCCGTAGGAGTACTGGTGAAAAGTCCAGTGCCTCCGAGGTACGCTACATCACCAGCAGCTGGTGTGACGTCTGTCGCAATTTTATCTGTAGTAATCTGACCAACTTGAAGTAGAGTCACTTTGCTACCACCTTGAACTTCGTCCTTGTGATAGTTAATGTGCTGCCTTGTAAGATCAAGGTTAACAACATCGTTTAACAAAACGCCAACTGGCTTAGAACCACTAGCTGTCGTTGCATAAACAACTTTAGCTGCTGCGTCATCCATAGATACGCCACTTCCACCACCACTAATCGAGGCGATACCGCCACGCTCAATGGTTGAGGCAGTTGCATTATCCATGAAGAATGAAACATCTGTTTGTGTTTCGATACGATCTGCTTTAAGAGCCATGTTTATTTTCTCCTTAATTAGTAACTTGAAGTCTAGACTTTACAAAATCAATCAAAGCTGCTCGTGTACTCTGTAATTCTGCCTCTGCAGAATCTTCGCTAACAGCAAGGTTTACATCGTCATCGACTTCGACCTGCTCCAAAATTTCTGCATCTGCAACGGACTCTTCAGCTTTGTCTTCATCATCATGCTTTTTAGCTTCTTCTTCGTCGTGCTTTTCAGCTTCGACTTCTGCTTCTTCTTCTTCGTCGTGCTTCTTTGCTTCTTCCTCTTCAGGTTTAGCATACTTTTTCATTAAAGCAACAACTGAAGCGAACTGCTCATCAGAAAGAGCTAATAAAGCTTCTGTATCTTCTTCGGCCACACCAGCATCAGCGAGTTCTGACATGCGAGCTTCAAGAGCAGCAGCTTCTTCAGCCTTAAGCTTCTCTTCTTTCATAGCTGCAAGTTCTTCTTTAACTCTTGCTAGTTCTTCTTTCATAGCTTCGACCATTTTGGCTTCTTCTTCTTCAGTAGCCTCAGCTTCTTTCTTGGCCTTTTCTTCTTCTTCTTCTTTCTTAGCCTGCTCCATAACGCGGGCCTTCTCTTCTTCGTCCTTCTTTTCAGCTTCAGCTTTAAGAGCTTCTACCTGTTTTTGAAGTTCACTTGCCTTAGCTTGACTCTCAACGAAAGAGTCAAATTTCTTCTCAAGTGATTCTACTGATGTTTCTTGGCTCATAATTAATTTCTCCGACTTAGTTGAAATGAGGTTATTATCTACTACACCTTTTTCTTCAGAAACTGTGTTTTTTTCTGCGGCAAAACTGTCCAGCATACTCTTAGTAAAAATTATACTATTATCATTTGCTGGCTTGTCAACAAAACCTTTACCACTAAAAGTAATATTTCTTAATACTCTACCAATTTTATAATTTTCATATTCACCTTTACCACCGTATGCTTTTAAGTATTTTGTAAGATAAGCACTTTCGTTATCTCTACCTAATATCTTATAATCACCAGTGGATTTATCTATCAGTCCATAATCAAAATCATTAAAAAAGCACTCCATACTAACATACTTTGTGCCATTTTCTATTTCTGCGACTAATTTCGTGGCTCTCTCTTTTAAATCATCTTGTGTAAAGCCTAAATATATTACAGAACCTGTTAAGATATGGAATTTTTCTGGAAGATCGCTTTCACTAGTTTCTGGATCGATGAGTTTACCATCATCGGTGATCGGTTGATTTGATGTAATGTGTCCTATAATAACATTTTCGTCATGTTCAAGATTTGTCGGTTTATCTTCAGGAGTATCCTTAGCTTTCCATATTTCTGCTCCATCAAACACATCATCATTTTTATTCCAGTTGCTTGTCACCAGAATAGATTGAACGTAATATAAGTCTCTGTCTTTTATACCAGCAATAGTTTTATCTGTTTTTAAGCTTTGTATAACGAAATCTTGATTGCAAGGTTCAACATGACTAGCGTAACTAATACATCTAGATGCTAAAACTTTAGGATCAATTCCGTCATCTTTTTCTTGGTCATAAATAATCATAGTGTACCTCTAGAGAATTATTTTAAATTATACACCATAGAATAAAATGAAGACTTAGCGTATTTTTGTTCTTCGAGTGATAATGCTCTACTTAAATTATTCTGTATATTATTTTTCCATTTATTATAATTAACCATAACAGACAATGTTTTATTATCATTGCAGTTATTTAGAATATTATGCACTAATTCTTGCGTTATGGTTGAGTTAGGAGTAGTATTAAAAAGTATTTTAGCTTTAATATTTTCTAATTCTTGAGATTGCTCATTAGATAAACTTCTAAGATTTTTCTTTTGATTAAACTCTAAGAAAATAGGATTCACAATACTAGCAATAGTTTCTTGAGCTTGATTTGCCCAAATCGTTAATGCTGCTCCTGTTTGTGGAGAAAATTTCTTTTCCTGTCTTTGCTCTGTATCTGTAGCATTTTTAGGTCTACCTTCACCAGATCTTCCGGGTAGCTTATCTGATTTAGGAGATACTGCTTCTTTTAATTCAATAGCTGTTTTTTCCCCATCTTTTTTAGTAGACAATTCTACACCAACTTCACTTGGGGTAGCTGTACCATTTTGTATTACAAGTTTCTTAACTTGATTATCAAAATTAGCGTCATGATAAGGACCAGCTTTAGGTGACACTTTTTTACTCTTTCGTTCTTTACTTTCCCTAGCTAACCTTGACTTCTCCATCTCTGTATCAAAACCAAATCGTTTCCTTAACATTTCATCAGATACAAGATTTCTATCTGCAAGTTGAATCAGTAATGATTTTTCTGCTTCTTCATTACTCAAATCCATTCTATCAAATTCTATTTTTGCAGGTTCTCTGAAACCCATAGCCTTTTGCACTTCTTCAATTTCTTTGGCCCAAAATCTTTGTAGAACATCTCGACCATACTGAAGTCTTTGTGTAAGTGTTTTTAGACTAATAAAATTATTTGTTGTACCAGCAGCACCATAAGTTCCTGTTAGAGTTGGTGGAATTCCTAATCCAGCATATACAGAATTTAAATGAGGAGTATATTTAGCTTCTCCTAAAAATTGATGTACATTTGTGCTTGATTCCATCATCTCAATATCTGGACCCCAAACCAAATCCATAGTACCACCACCAACGTTGTTACCTAAAATCTGAGCGAGTTTAGAAGTCGCTGCTTTAGTTGGTGCAATCTTGTGTTCAAGACTACCTAATTTAAAAATACGAATATTAGAAATAGCACCATCTAGTGCTGCCATATCAGCAAGTTTTAATTTTTCAATTACTGTGATATCATCCATAATAGAATAAATCATTGGATACGCCCATGCTTGCCAATCATCTTTCTTGTAATGAAACACCAAAGTCTTTTTTGGATCTAATGGATACTTTTGTTTTTCTTTTGCTGCTTCTATAATCGCTGGAGGTAAATCAGCAACAATTTGTTTTTCAGCATCAGTCTGTGGAGAATTTACCAGCTTTCTTATACTTGGTGGTAAAATTAATTCATATCTTTTATTTGCAACAAATGATGCTAGCGGTCCACTAGACACATCTACAAACACAGGATCAATAAAAGTATATCTCCAAGGAATAACTTTGGCTTCTACCTCTGGACTCAGATCATTAACAATAATATCTTCAGCAGCAATACCACGAAACATTTTATTTTCTACTGTTGTATTAATACGAGCAGTTTGTTTGTGTACAACAACATTACCACTCTTATAAAGATTATTTAAAAATCTTTCACTACGATCTTTGCCTCCACATTTTTCAAACCATCGCTCATAAAATCTTTGTATTCTTTTATTCTTATGGACAATTCTAATTCCTTGTGCTCCGAAGTCACCCATAAGATCAACAACATTTTTTACTAATCCGACACGTTGATAAATCTCCTCTGCTTTTTGCAGGATGTTTTTAATTTTTATCGGTACAGATTCTTCTGGCCTAAAGAAGTCGTAATCACTTCTTGTTAGTCCGGGACGACCACTTGTGTTGGTATCTAAGTTTGAATAATCTAATCTGTATCTGTGTGCTGCTGTAGACTTTTGTACTAAATCGTACTCTTCTAATGCTCCAGCAGAATGTTCTAAAGCCTTAGCTTTGCTTTCTGCATCATCTCCCCAAAATACATAAGCTTCTTGGGGTTCTTTGGTGGAATTTTCTATAGCATCGCTCTTTGGGTATTTTTTTGGCATAATAGTATTGTGGTTGGATTGTAGTTGTATTATGTATAATTAATACACATTATCTGTAAATTCCTTCGTAAATATCGTCATTTGCACTGCTAGTAAACCATTGTGGTCCTTTGTACATATCTCCTTTGGTCTTGACTGCGTTTCGTGCATTTTCTCCTATGACATCATATTCTACAGATTGTAATTGATTTCTGAATTGTCTAGCCATCATATTTGCTATAATTAACGAACTATATCTATCTTTTCGTAATCTTCCTTTTTTTCCATTTTGCATTTTAACTTCTGGAGTATCCCATCTGTCCCTTGCTCCTGCTCCAGTACTAGTTTGACTCATAACAATAGTTGTTAGCTCGTTTTTTAGTTCTTCTATTTCCAACACACACTCTGATAAATTATCATATATAGGATTCAAATCATCTTGCAGGATATCTTTACCCTCTTGATCCATAGTAAGACCTAGTGTTAAATTATCAAATCTAGGAAATAATAATGCTTTATCTTCTAAATCTTTTCTTAATCCATGATTCGCTTGAGCTGTCCATTCTGCTCTCGCAAACTGTACTAATTCTAATATGTGTAGTCCGGGTTGAGAATCTGTATCCTTACTTTTATTATAGTCAATAAAAGGCCATATTAATTGTTCACCTTCTTTTAATTTATTTTTATCGTGTAACGCTTCTTCAATAGCAACTCCACCGCCTTGAGCATCTAGACCTATTCTAGCACAAGGAAAAATTTTCATAAGATTTCGAATTTTTCTTGCGCAAAAACCATAAAAATCGTGCTCATCAATCAATCCAGTTTTTTGTCTCTCTTTAAAATTAGTTCTGTTGGTTGTCCAAACACAAACAACTCTACTATGATCTGGATGCAATTCTAGTATCACAATACTAAAATTATCTTTCTCTGAGGCTGGATCGATGCCATAAACATATTGCAAATTAGGGTTGCCTTTGGTTACTGCATCAAATATAATTGGCTTGTCATTAATAACCACACTTCCTTTATCATCAACAACACAGCTTTCTACCAAACTACGCCTAAAGAAACCTTCGCTGTCTTTAACGAAACAAGCGGCATATTCCATATTATAGATACCAGTATGAATAGTAGCCTTTGCTCTAGAAACTTGTTTGTCATCCATAAAGCCTTTTGGTATAAGTTCATAAGGAATACGAATAACACTGTAGTCTCTCCAATTAAAATTTTCAGATGGTTCCTCTCCAAATATATCTGCTAATTTCTGTGGATCCCCTTTGCTATCTATGATACGTCTATATCTTTCCCAATACTTAGCAAAATGTTTAAAACTGTAATCGGCTGTTCCGCTAATAATTGCTTGATTTCCCATTTTTTTCGTGAGACTTTCTAACTCTTCATTCCAAACACCCATATCTTTCATGGCTTGCTTTCGTGCTTCTGCCTTTACATTTTCGATAGGGCTTGCGCTAACAGCAGCAAATCCAGCAACAACCGTTTCATAAATATCTGGAGATATAGACGCAAATTCATCAGCAATAATAATATGTGCCCTAAGACCTCGAATCTTGCTTCCATCGCCCATAGGAATAGCAACTGTCCAACTATCACCTAGACGCATAGTACATCTATCTACATCTCGTCTTGGGCCATCGTCATTGCCACTAAAAATACTTCGTAATATAGGACTACTTCTCCATATAGTTTCCATATATTCAAAGATAATTTTTGACTGACGAAAAGCAGCACCAACAACTACAATCTTAGTTCCCGGAACAAAAACGCATTTTAATATACAATACAATGCCATAAGAAAAGACTTACCAAAACCACGACTTGCAATAAACATAGGGAAAGGACGAACCCAAAATTCCTGAAGAATTGCTACTTGAATAGGATGAAGTTCGATTCCGAACAACAATTTAACTGTTGAACCTAGATATGACGGATCTCTAAATATCTTTATTAAATGAAGATCGGGTTTTTCTATTTCTTGTTTTGATCGACCGATCATAGGGTTTTTATCTATAGACAAGTTTTCTAAGTTGCCTAGTCCTAACCACGCATCATCAAATTTAGTTTCTGTTTTCATTTTGATAAACCTTTTTCATAATTGACAATGCTAATCTTTCCGCATTTTCATGATCGCCGCAAAAAACCACTTGTATATTATAATACACTTGTAACTCTATCAAACATTTGATTATAAACTTCGGAGATACTTTTATTTTTTCCCACAACTTTTTAGGAACATCGGGTATTCTAGGATATCTATAAACATCATCAAGATCAAATTCCAGCATTAAAAACTTATACTTATATTTGCTCATACGCTTTGTCCAATCCTTATATCGCTTTTCCACAATGTTATTTGCAATTTCGCTTACGCTCTTTTTTCTTTCTATACATAATACTTCTTCTAGACCTGCAACACTATAATCGCCCGTGTCTAATTTAGCTACGGCTATTTCGTTAAAGTCAAACGACCACGGTTGTTGTTCGCGTGTGTCTACAATAATTTTTAAGTCATCGTAACTTTCCATTGGCTTTTAGTATCTGATAGAAATTAGATTCATATAGTTCTTCCATATTCTGAATTGATTTGTGATGTATTGAGCAGAGAGTAATACCATTATTTATATCATAACGTAAATGGGGAAAATCACTCCATTTTCTAATATGATGTGCATTTAATTTTTTGTGGGAATTACAACCGGGCCATTGGCACTTATGGTTATCTCTTTTGTATATTTCTTTACGCCATTTTTTATATTGTGGATCATTAAAGTTTCTAATCATATTTATTCTGGTAGTAAAAAAGGTTGATCTACTGATTGATCTGCATATGTATGAAGGGCTTTTAAATTGTCTTGTGCTTTGGTAGTAGCTAATTTAAGTATTTCCATTTCACGACCTTGTTTCTCTCGTAGTTCTTCATCTTCTAGCATTCGGATAAGTCCTACCCAACTACTTTTACCATCTTCGATTCTTTTAATTCGTTGTTCACGAGTAGCTTTAAGGTCTTTAGATATTTTTTGTTGTTCTCCTAACAGTTTTGTATATTCGTTTGTATAGTTTGCTATGCTATTGCGGGCAAATGATAATTGTGTTTCTAGGCTAGTTAATTTTGCGGCATCTCGTTCATCTTCTGGTAATTTATATTCTCTATCTACTTCTACTTGAAGTTTTTCAGTATCGTGAATATGACGTTTACGTTCTTTCATAGAGCGATTAATAAGTATGTCTATGGTTATAAATTGTTTTATTTGTAATTCTTCTGCAGGAAGTACGTCCTCACGAAATTGTTTAACAAGATTGATCCATACATCTTCGAAATATTTTAATTCTCCACTCTCACTATCGAATTGTTTTTTAATTTCGGGCCAAAAGTTTTTAGCGTGTAATTTATGTCGTAATTGGTCTGTTACTTTTTTAGTATCAGTATCTTGTATGTCAGCTTGTTCTATATATTTTTTAATAGGGGAAGTGTTACGATTTAAATGTTCAGCTATTTGTTCTACTGTAAGTTTACCAAAGTTTTCTCTGATATACTCTTGTTCTTCTAAACCTAGCTGTCCACGTTTTTTGGGGATTTTAGTCATTATTGATTTGTAAAATTAAGGAAATTTGTTCTATTACGGTTCTTTGGTCAGATTTAGCAACTTTGTCTCCATGTAGCATTTTTAAGTAATGCTCTCTGTATTTTACAGGAAGGTTGTTGTCTATCTTATTTAATATTTCGGAATTTTGTAAAAAGTCTGTAACTTGATTACTTTTAAATAGTTCATTAAGATTATCTACCACCATTGGTCTCATGATATTCTTTTTACTGTCGTTTCGTTTACACCAAGAAGAATACTCTTTACACTCTGATTGGTGAAAATACTTGCCACAAAAGTTTTGTTGATTAGCTCTATGGTGTGGACAAGATAAGCAAGGTTTGTCGGGACGTTGATATTTGTCTCTTTTAAAGTTAAACAGGCGATTGCGTATGTGTGTCCAAAGAAAGTTTTCTAGTGGACGTTTATTATCGTATTTTTCTAGTCCTTCTAACGCGAATATTGCAGCTTGTTGTTTTATATCTTCTGCGCTGTGATATCCGAATTTAAAAGTATAGCTTAATTTTTTAGTTATCTTGTCTAGTATCTTCAGGAATTCCGCTTCCTGTACTCCGTTCTTCAGCATTTTGGGCATCTAGTAATTCCTTTATATCTTTATTTTCGGATGCTTTAAGGTCTTCTGAAACATCCAAAGATTCGCTAGCTACAACGTGTAATACTGAATTTATATTTTTATTCATAATGTTACCTTGCCGAAAGTGGTTTATATGATATATTATTGTATATACACATTTTGTCAAGAAAGGCATATATACTATGAAATATAAAAAGTGGACAATAGCGGAAAAAGAATACATAAGAAACGAATGTGGGAATCTAAGTGACAAAGAAATCGCTAGAATTTTAACCGAACAAACCGGACAACCTATTACGCGGAGTATGGTACGACAGCAACGAAGAACCATAGGATCTGTGAAATCAAATGGAAGACCAAAGGGGAAAGTGGTTAATTAATATAGAGTCTCCCTACTATTTTTGCACCACCAGCGAAATTTTTAACCCCAATGGGGGGTACACAGAAAACAAAAAAACCCCTCTTGGGGGTGGTAGCAATATGTACAGTAATTTTGTACACTTACAGGGTGGTAGCTTATCTCAAAATGATACACTAAAATAGCAGTGTTGCAAAATGCAATGCAAAATGCTACAATTTTTGCAAAATGCTACACGGTTATTATGGGGGATAGAAGTATTTAACCCTATAAAAATAGGGATAAAAAAATTTTAAAGTTTTGGCATAGTAATTGCAGATATATTCTACCAGTAAAGAAAACTTTTTAACCCTTAAAGGAATTTTAATTATGAGTAAGAATTTTGAAATCTACTATGTTACCGATTGCTGTGGTGAATACGTTCAATCGGATTCACAAATTTGTCCAGCATGCCTCGAGCATTGCGAAGTGATCGAGGATCGTGTCGATTATGACGATTCCGAAGCAGTCCACTTTCAGGCGAGTCTGGATTTTTATGGGGCGGGTTAAACTTCCGCTTGCAATCTGTCGATATATATATTAGACTCACATTATTGTCTTAACCACCGGAGAATTGGATATGTTTGACACAGTTTTCAATACAGCGATCGCAGAATGCACAAAAGATTCTATCCGTGACGATTTCAGTCCAGAGCGAAATTTTACCGCGTGGCGATTGTCTGAAATGACAACAAAGCACCGCGGCGAGGTCGCAGAAATTGCAGTCTGCAAGATCCTCATGCGATTAGACTACACCGGAATCCATCACATCGGCGGATCGCATCCATTCGATATCGACACAGATCAAGGTCGGATCGAGGTCAAATCCGCTATGGTGCAGAAAGGACAGGAACGATTCTACTTCAAGGGCATCAAGCCTGAAAATTTTGACGATCTAATATTAGTTTTCATTCACCCCGACTATATCGAAATTCGTCACTTGACAAGTAGACGGGCATCGGATATGGTTAATAATAGCGGATGTCTTAACGTAAAGAGTCCATTCATCAAAGGTCTTGGAGGTATACCTAATGCACGAGTCTGATCAAGAACTGTTATTGATTATTGTAGTCTGTTTTGTTATCGTAGTATCTGTGTTCTGGAATTACACACCAATTTGTTAGGAGTAAAATTATGAGAGTATGGGCAAGCAAGTCACACCCTAAGTTTAGACGGACACATATGACCGGAGTATATGTTGTCTATCATCTATACACGGGTCGAGTATTAGGAGAAATGAAAGCTACGTCAGAACAGGATGCTGTCAGGCGAGCAGAAAAGCAGTTACAATGTAAAGTTTACGTTTCACATATTGAGGACTAATCACATGAAGAAAACAAAAAAGAATCCACTGAAGCTTAATGAAACACGGTTTGAAGCAGAAGCACACAAGAAAGGAAGATATGTTAAACGCTACTATTTCAGCAACGGACTTGGAGCTAGTGTCGCATGCCATAGTGGTACTTATGGTGGCCATGCAGGCTATTTTGAGGTGGCGATTTTAAAGTATCCTCTCGGATGTGATCCAGATATCACAAGTGAGATTGTATACGATGAGCCAATTAACGAGTATCTTGGATGTGTTGATGTTATTGGGTGGCGTGACTTTTTTGAAGTTGCAGATTTATTACAGCAGATCAGAAATTTTAACACTGGGGAGTACGCTTACAATGCAAAGTAAAACCGCTACAGAACTATTCGCTGAATTTGACAAGGCTATTAAAGAATGTTTTACAGTTCCTAACCATTGGTTGCCTGAAGAATTTCAAGATCAACGTTCAGACTGTGTATCGTTAGCAGACATAGAACGTAAATGCGATCGACGAGATAAGATAACAGAAGCGAAACGAGTACAGGCTGAAAAAGACAAGCGAATTGAAATATACCGAAAGCAAATCGAAAGAGGGGAGCGTATAGCCTATATTCCAAAATAGGCCCGGGCCTAAATGTTCCGGCTAACCTAGCCGGACATGATATTTATGATAAAGTCAGCCAAAAAAGGTAAGTTCTTATAGTAAAGGGTCGATAAGTATTATATAGGAAACAATAACCCACGGAGAAAAATAATGTTGACAATCTACACTATATTTGGGATGATGATTGGCTTTGAAGGGTATGACAACGGAAAAGTATATTTTGGCGTGTATACCCCTAATTGTGAGTATGGATACGTTATTACGCCGGGTGAGATTTATTTGGATACAATTCTTGAAAAAAATTAAAGATTGTGCTTGACACCTGACGATAATATGGTAGACTTTGGATATAACACTTAACCCTTGGAGAATGAATATGACACCTTCAGAAAACATTTACCGTTCAGACTTTGATGACGTTGATGGTCTTGATCCCGTTGAGTTTACAAATGAAAGTATCGACACGCTACGCGGCATGATGGAAGATGATCAATACGACATCTATGATTCCGATGATGACGGACAGCCTACCATGTATGAAGAATATCAGGATTTGTACACTGGTGACGACTATATCGGTGATATGTATATGGACGTTGTTGACTATCCAGAAGATTGGGGGTAAACTATGAACATGCCATACTATTTTGATGAATTTGAAACTGAAGATATACAGGACTGGGTTCGTTGGGCAGGAGATGAAATTCCCAAGGCAAAATTGAGAGGAGAGGATGTAGAAGCTTGGGAAAATATTGTCAAGTCAGGAGCCAAAGAATTACTACGGAGATATAAAGACGATGAATGAGTACAGGGAAAAAAGTTTGTACGATATACTTGACAAGCTATCGACACGTTTGGTACAACTGTACTATGTGAGTTGTTGGGAGACTAACGACACGGACGGAATGAGGATTTCAGCAAACATACTTTACGTGAGGAATTTTTATGAAACAGCATAGTTGGAATGTACACGAAGAAAACAGGAACCCTAATAGTCAATACTTCCATTGTTACGATGTAGTAGACTGGGAGGGTGAAGAGAGACCAGAAGTATTTGTTTGTGTTCCTAAAGTCGATAAGACCTGTTCACTGGAACGAAGCGAACAACTGGCAGCAGTCACAGGGATTGTGGAGCAGCAGATAGGTTGTGAAGTTGAGACTTTCAGAATGGAGGAAAGATGAATATTATAAACCTAGATTTTCAGAGCGTTGTAATCGGTTACACTATCGGTATAGTATTGATGTGGAGTATTCACACTGTTCTATTTGAAGGGGAGAATGAAATTGACGACCAAACAAAAAGACACAATGAAGCTGTTAGGAATAGCCCTTATAGCTGGAATTATCCTTACGATGTTACTGCATCTAAATGAGGGTGCTGCTGCTCAAGCGGGTTTCGATGCAGGGTTTTAATACCCTGTCTCGGGCCCGGGCCTAAAAAAATCTTTTTTTTCTATTGACAGCTAAAGTTTATATGGTAGAATGTCGATATAACACTTAGGAGGAATACTAATGACGAATAAAGAATACAACGGCTGGTACAACTATGAAACTTGGTTGGTCAACTTGTGGATGGATAACGACCAAGCAGAACACGAATACTGGCGAGAAGTTGCAAGGGAATGTATCGAGCTGTTTATTGCTACAGATACATCGGGAGAAGTTCCGCAGTATAAATTTGAAAAGTTTCATTGTTGGTATCGGTTTGACGACAGACTAAAAGACTATCTCGACGAGATCAGAGAAGGTAAAGAAGGTTTGGCTGGTGATTTACTAGGAGCAGCAATAAGCGAAGTCAACACCAGAGAAATTGCGAAAAGTTGGGTTGAGAACGAACTTGAAAATATGGAGATCACATAGTACAATACATTAAGACGGATAT
>TARA_R100000278_G_scaffold32167_1_pt1 | contig 16877 bp, 24 predicted proteins | sample TARA_R100000278 | Tara Oceans TARA_R100000278 (sample SAMEA2620755) | marine metagenome | biome: marine biome (ENVO:00000447); feature: deep chlorophyll maximum layer (ENVO:xxxxxxxx); material: "saline water (ENVO:00002010), including plankton (ENVO:xxxxxxxx)" | depth 66 m | reverse complement strand
AGGAATTTGTTGGGACACATTAGATTGGTATTGTAAGGAACATAACTTAAAAAAAAGTAAAGATGAGCAATAAAATAGAATTATATGAAACCGACTATGTGTTGGTAGATAAAAATTACAAACCGATAGATAGTTTAGATATTTGTTTTGCTGAGGAGTCAGTTTATTGGGAGTTTATGGAAAGTACTGCCTATACTGACAAGGAAATAGAAAACAAAATGGAGATTCTTAAAGAAAAGGGAGAAGTGTTTTATGATGTTGATGACGCCGTGTGTGATTGGAAGTTTGTTAGCATGACCAAGTTACCTAAAAAACTACAAGAACGTTACTTAAAATTTTACAATGATACAAGGAGTACACTTTGAAGGTGGAGTAGTAAAATGTTGCAAGAAATGTAACACACCAAACCTAAAATTTAATAAATATTGTAAGGTTTGTGGATATGAGTTAAATAAAACAAAACGTTAAATTTTTGACATTATACGAAAAATAATACTAAATTTCTTAAAAAAACCATTATGAATACTAGTAAAATATATAAATATCAAAGAACTTATGGCATTGATAAGTATCAAGAATTGATAAATACAGGAAAAGCATGGCAAATTTTAGGAGAGACTGCTAAAATATGTTTTAAACATATAAAAGATGGCACTTGTATCCTACCAACAACACCTCATAAAACATATTGGGGACAATATATACCATCAAGATATGAGGTTTTGCCAAACACACCAGGATCGTATGAGTACGTTAAAAACTTTTATGAAGATGATTATAATCATACAAGACTGTTAGGTTTTGCTATTCAAAATGCTTCAAGAAAACACAAACTTGTATGGCAAGAACAGTTGTAAAAAGAAATTCTTATTTCCTGGATGATGGAGTAAGAGTTATAGAAAGAAAATACTCTTGTGGTTTAAAAACAAGAGAGATAGACAACACCAAAATAGATTGGTATAAAAACTTAATTAAAACTAAACAAAATGCAAACAAAAAAACTGATCACACTAATTAAAAACATTACAGGAGTAGAGCCATTTAATAAATCAAGAAAGACACCAAACGTATTTGCAAGAGCAATATTTTATAAAATATTATATGATAGATTTAAAACTTCAAAAGTGGACATCTCCAGGAAAGTAAATAAACACCATGCAACAATACTTCATACACTAAATCATTTTGACGTATGGGTAAAACAAAATAAAAAATTAAAATCCTGGTATGATAGTATCATATTAGTTTTAGATGAGGAAGATGTAGAATTTTTAGATGTAGATAATATTTATCAAAAATTTATATATTTGCGAGAGGAAAACGAATTATTAAAAACTAAAATTAAAAACTTAAAATTAAAACTGAATGAAAAAGGAAACGATAAAGAGTCTGTTTGAAGACATATATGGCAAGATGGAAAGTGGAGTCTTGCTTAACAACAACAATCCGTTTAGCAAAGAAACGTTAAGAACTTATAAGGCTACGCACAGCGTACTTAAAAAATTCAAGAAAGATTTATTGATTGACGAGATAGACGAAGGTCTATATACAGAAAGAAAAGAAAGAGTTAAGTGCAGATCTAATTTAAAATCTTTTGTAAACTCATACATTGATCACTTAATTAAATTAGGTTATCACCCCAACACAAGAAAAAACCATATAAAACATATAAAGTCTATACTTAACAAGGCATCAGAAGAATATGGATATAGTATACATAAATTAAAAAACACACAAGCCTTAGAAACTGAGGTAACAGCAATGACTCCAGGAGAAGTAGAACACCTACACAAAAATAAACCAGGAGAAAAACATTTAAGAACATGGTACTACGCAAGACTTATGCTTTACTCTTGTATGAGAATTGGAGACATGAATAAATTTAAAATATCAAAAGACCAGGACTACGTAAATATAATTACTAGCAAAGGATCATCTCTTGCAAGAATATTTTTACCAGGAGATGTAAAGGAATTTATTTTAAATGATAATTTAGAATATAACTCAGCAGTCTTTACAAGAGATTTAAAAGAACTATTAAAATCTTATGATATTTTCAATAAAACAAAGACAAGATATAAATTTGACAAGGATGGCAACTCTTATCCAGTTAAAGAATTTCTTTGGCAAATATATACACCACACAAATTAAGAAGTAGTGGTATATCTTGGTATTTAAGTAAAGGATTGCCTGAATACCAGGTAAAAAAGATTTCTGGACATTCAGCAAATAGCCGTGCATTTTATAGATATGTTGCCCATGCTGACACAGAAGGAATTGAAAATCAAAAAAATATTATTAATGAATGTTGATAGTTTGTTAATAAAAAGACACATATAATAAAATTTAATTTTATTTTTGTGTTAGTCTAAAGCCATAACCGACACTACATAGTAGAAGTTATGGTTAGAATTGACTACGAGACGAGAGAGATAATTTACAAGAGAAAGAGGTATCCTCTTAGACCTTACAAATTATATCTATTAAAACATTTTGAAAAATTATGTTTTAAACATCGTGTCAAGTCATGGATTTTTGACTGGGAAACTATTTTTTTTCACAGTCGGAAATGGTTTATAATTTATTTTTATTTAAACGAGTTAAAATATGAAACTGAAAAGGAAACTAAAAAAAACAAAAATAGCAGGAGGTAGAGAAATAGTCCCCTGGGTTGAAAGGTTAAATTACTTCAACGATTATCACAGAAAGGAAGGCTACACACTAGAGTCTTCAGACCTTACACTTCTTAACGATCAATTTGTATGTATTAGAGGATTTGTCAAAGACAAAGACGGCAAAGTAGTTGCTGACGGAATAGCATTTAAGAAATTAAGTGAGCCTTTTTCCGTACAGAAGTGTCAGAGTGGTGCGTTGAATAGAGCATTATTTATTTTCGGAATTGTGGATACAGGAGAGGATACAATAATGGATGAAAACGAGGCTGAAGAACTACAAAGAACAGTCAACACAAGTGTAGATCAAGCGTATCAAAATATGTTAGACTATATAAGTACAGATTATAAGACTGTTGAAGGTAAAATTCCACAGTACGAGAAGATGTTATCAACAGGTCAAATTGCTACATTAAGAAAAAAGATTAATGAGGCAAAGGCTTTGAAATCACAGAACATAGTAATTAACAAATAAAACTTAGGGAAGGATACAAACCAACGTATTTTAAGAAGGCATCTAAAACCCTCTCCTTCCCTTATTTTTAAATATGAAAAAAATACCAACAAAAGGATTAACCTACGAAGAATGGGTAGAGTTAAGATTAAAATTAGTTTATGAAGGAAAAATAGGTGGATCAGATGCTTCTACCATATTAGGACTTAATCCCTGGACATCTAAAATCACAAGATGGAATCAATCATTAGGCTTATCAAATATAAAAAACATAGACAACGAAGTGATGTTTCATGGTAGACTCCTGGAAGACTATGTTGCAAAATTATGGAAGTATTGGACAGGAGATCCGATAGCCATGATCAATAACTTTCAACAAAATGCCCCATTAAGAAATTGTATTAGAAGAAACTTTATCTTTATTAATGAAAAGTATCCTTGGATATTTGCAAATATTGATAGACAGATAACAGAACATGACACTAGGGAAGGTCTAGGCATTTTGGAAGTGAAGACCATCTCTAGTTTCAATTCTGATAAATGGGACGGAGGTATACCCCCATATTATATAGTGCAATGTCAACTATATATGTTGGTATTAGAATATTCTTACTGTGATATTGCTTTCCTGGTTGACGGAAGACACATGAACGTATTTACAGTAGAGGCAAATGAAGATATACAAAACACAATACTCCAGGAGTCAAAAGATTTTTATGATTCTATCCAGGAGGCAAAGAAAATATTAAATACTTTACCAGGTAACATAGACGAAGAAGAAAAATACAATCATGTATCTCATTTAGAGCCAAGTCTTGAGGATGAATACAAAGTTGACCTGGACAGTTTTCTATCAGAAAAACACAAAGCAATGAAGAGTAGAGTTAAGATAGAGGGTAATGAAGAATTAGAAAACTTGACAAAAATATATTGTGAACACAGAGACGGAGAGAAAAAATTAAAGTTAGCAAAACAAAAGACAGCACAAGATATAAAGTCATTGATGATAAAGAGAGGTGCAGAAGAAATTGATTTTGGATCTAAAGGTAAAATAGTTTGGGGAAAAACTTTTAACGTAAGATACCAGGATGTTGTTGTTGAGAATTTAAATTTTTAAAATGGAATTAAGAGATATAAGATACGTTATTTGTTCAAACATGGCTGTTAAAAACATACATACTTTAGATGTGAATCAAACAATAGAAGGTAATTCATACTTTGGTGTTTGCATATTTATAGGTATAGCAAAAATGTTTGGATTTGAGGATGAAGAAGTGGAGGAATTTATAAGTATAGATTCTGATGAAAGAATATTTATGGAGAATAAATTTTTAAGATACTTAAAAGATTATTTTGACAATGAGCCAAATGCTAATACAACTTCAAAAAGATTCTATACTAAAGTTAATTTAATACTAAACGGAATCAAGTTAAATCATAATAAGATGGTTTCACTTGCAGACATAATTAAAGATAATATTAGATGAATATAGAGGTATCAGGTAAGGTTAGATTTATATCTAGCAAAGAAGAAGTATTAGGAGAAAAAGAAAAACATTTCTTTAAGATTATTGTTATTGAGACTCTTCAAGATTCTTACATAGCAATCCATGTATGGGATGATAAATTAAAAAAGATCAAAGGTCTTAAGTTAAATTCTATTGTAGAGTTTGAGTGTAGACTTGAGTCTCATAAAAACAGAAAGAGAAAAGATTTATGGTTTCACAAATTATTATTACAATAGACGCAACAGAAAACAACTTACGTAAAATTAAACTCCTTAATAAAATGTTGAGGAATGTTAAAAGAGAAATAGAGTGGTCTATGAATGAAACTGAGGCTGACTCCTGGGGAGAAGTATATGACGCATTGGTTACTAAATTAAAAACTTTATATGATTAGATCAACAACTATAGTTTGGAGTGTATTGAATAAGTACGACATAACCCCCATTGACTTTTGTGTAGGAGATTTTATTTATAAGTACACAACCAGGGAAGGATACTGTACAAACTCACTATCAAACATAGCAGATGAAATAAAAATGTCAACAAGATCAATAACAACAAGTGTATCTAAACTAGTTAACAAAGGTTTTATAGAAAATATTGGATCTAAAAACTCTCCTAAGTACAGAGGCACACCTCTTTGGTTTGATTTAGTAGTTACTGATCTAGGAGGAGAAGTAAACAAAGAAGATTATAAAAAAATATGTGAAGATGTTATTAACTATATTAATAATAAGTTTCAAAAAAATTATACACCTGAAACTTACTACGATAATTTTAGAAAGATTACAAATAAAACTTTCAATGGTAAAAAAATAAGTGGAGAACTTATGGTCAATGTGTTTATAGATTGTAAGAAGTCCTGGGGAGAAAAATATCAATCATCAGTTACTCCTGCTACAATATTTGGAAACAAGTTTATGACTAAATACTTAATTAAGTATCACGAGAAAAAGGTAAATGAAAAAACTTATAGTAGTGATAGAAGAAACCTTGCAAGAATATGACATATACAAGTAAATTATTAGAACAAGGTATACAATTCAAAGAGCCGTCAAATCTTGACGAGCCAGTAAAAGCGTGTTGTCCCTGGTGTAGTCATACCAGGAGAAAAAACAAGAAAGAAAAGTGTCTGAGGGTATGGGTAAAGGTAGGAACTTATTACTGTCATCATTGTGGCATTAGTGGTAGTGTCGCAGAGAATAAAACGGAATATGAACTGCCAAAATCTTCATCAACACCCCTGTCAGAAAAAGTTTTATCTTTTTTCCAGGAGAGAGGAATATCACAATCTTCCCTGGAGTGTTACGGAGTTACAGAAGGAAAGGAATATATGCCACAAGTACAGGCAGAAAGAAATGTAATTCAATTTAATTACTTGAAAGATGGTCTCAAAGTAAATATAAAATATAGAGACGCACAAAAGAACTTCAAATTACACAAAGGATCTGAATTAGTTATCTATGGTTTAGATATAATTAAAAATTCAGACTGGTGTATTATTACTGAAGGAGAGTTAGATGCTCTTGCTTTCTACGAGGCAGGACATCAACTTGATAAATTAATGTTTGCCTGTAGTGTACCTAATGGTGCAAGTGTAGGTAATCAAAATTTGACGTATTTGGATAACTGCATAGATTATTTTGAAAATAAAAAACAAATCTACATCGCAGTTGACTCGGATGCTCCTGGACTGAAACTTAGGGATGAGTTATGTAGACGACTTGGTAAGGATAGAATTTGGTTAGTTGACTATCCTAGCGATTGTAAAGATGCCAACGATGTCTTAATGAAACATGGTGCTGAGATTTTAGTTAGTTGTTACGAAAACGCAAAGCCATATCCATTAGAGGGTATTAGTAAGGCAGGCGATGTAAGAAAAGAGGTACATAATATGTACAACTTTGGTATGCCTAGAGGAGATATGCTTGGTTTTCAAGGTTTTGATAAGTTGTTGACGTTCAGGAAGTCTGAGTTTCATTTGATTACAGGAGTACCAGGACATGGTAAGTCTTCTTTTGTAGATCAAATTATGGTTATCCTTGCCAAAAGAGGATGGAAGTTTGGTATATTCTCAGCAGAGAAACAACCTATAAAGGTTCATGTATCAGAACTTATAGAAAAATTACTAGGTAAAAAGTTTGGTAGAAAGTTTGACGATCTAAAGGAAGATGAGTTAGATCCTGCTATTGACTTTATAAACAAACATTTCTTCTTTATTAATCTCCAGGACAATGACTTATCAGTAGAAGGATTACTTAATAAAGGTAAAGAGTTAGTTAGAAAAGAAGGTATATCAGGATTAATTATTGATAACTGGGCTTTTGTTGAACATAAAGTACCAAGAGGTTTATCTGAACATCAGTTTACTGGACAAGAACTTTCAAAGATTAAAATATTTAAAGAGGCATACGACTGTGCAGTATTCCTGGTAGCACACCCACAAAAATTGAAGAAAGATAATGAGGGTAAGGTAGAGGTAGCGTCAGGATATAGCATTAGTGGATCTTCACATTTCTTTAATAAGATTGACAATGGTCTCACGATATACAGAAATTTTGAAAAGAATACTGTAGAGGCTCATGTTTGGAAAGTTAGATGGAGATTTACAGGACAAGTAGGTATGCAAGAATTTAAATATGATTTAGATACAACTTGTTACACAGAATTAAGTGAAACAGAAAGTGAGACACATGAGACACAAAAAGTTAAATTCAGAGGACAATAAAGAGATGGTATTACACAAAGTAGTTTGGAAAAAGAACAAATACGGCTCTCTAGTAGGAAAAAGCGAACCTTATGAGACAGGTTTTGACCTGGTGAGACGTGCTTATATTAAAGAAATAGTACCTGAACAAGAGTTTTATTATTTAAGACCTAACGGAGAAGGTAATAATTATTACTTATTACATAAAGGTTTCTCCAGGAAGGTAGATTACAACGAGATAAAATCCCTGGTAAAAGCAGGATGTGTTTATGTTAAAAAAGGATTTAGTATTTATGGGCAATAATAGAAGAAAGGGACATAACTATGAGAGAGAACTCAGAAAAGAGTTTGTAGAACTAGGTTTTACAGAATGTGTAACCTCCAGGTTTGGATCAAAGATGATGGATGATAGAGGTATAGACTTAATTAACACAGGTGTCATCAAAGTCCAGGCGAAGAGTACCATAAATTTAAACAGTAGAAAAGTTTTAGATAAAATGCAGGTAGAAAAAACAGATATACCTGTCGTTTTTCACAAATTGCCCAGGGGAAATCAATATTGTACCTTGTATAAAGAGGACTTCATGGAATTATTAGAAATGTTAATAGCAAATAAAATTATAAAAACAGATGGATAAATTACATATACTACTAAGAATACCAGAGGTTAATAGACTCCTGGAAGAAAACAATAACCAGGTCTCAAGTATTGTAGGTAAAAATAATACAGAAGAAGAGTTAAAGCGTTTGTCAGAATTAGATGACAAACTCACAAAAGAAATTGATTATGTTAATTTAATAGTCAAAGAAGTGCTACAACACATGAAAGATAAAGGGTGTAATGTGGCAAAAAAGTTAGTTTAATTTTAAATATATATATATTATGAGCAATTCAGTAGAATTAGTTGGTCGTGTCAAGAGCATTGGCGACAGACAGACCATTCAAAGTCGTAATGGCGACCTTGAAAAAAGAATGATGATCCTAGTATTAGGAGATGATTACCCAGTAGACTACCCAGTAGAAGTGATTGGTCAGAAGGTTGACCTTTTTGACAACTACAAAGTAAATGATGAAGTCAAGGTTGGTGTTAATCTTAGATCTTACACAGATAAAAATGGAGAACTAAGAACAGCAAACTGCACAGCATGGAGAATAACGTATGCTAACGGCAACGTAGCAAACACTAAAACTCATGAAGAGAAGGTAGAAAGTTTTGTTAACCAGGAAAACCCTGACTTAGCATTTTAATTTATTTGCCTGAACGTTCACTCTTGAAGGAGTTATAAGAATTAGTAGGGCATATTAAAACTGAAATTATGGAAAACTATAGACAATACAGATCAAACCAGGGGAGAAGCCCTGAAAAACAAAAGAGTTCATACTTTGCTATTAAATGGGCATTTATAGGACTAGTTATAGCATCAATAATATTATTTTTTGTAAATGGAAACAACAGTTGATAAAATAAGAAGAGTAGGTAAAAGAGTTATAGAGATGTTGGTTGAGAAAAACCAGGCATACGGAGATAGTGCTACGTCTCCTGTTAATATATTTAGTAAAGGCAACGCAGTAGATAGTCTGTGTGCTAGGATAGATGATAAACTCTCCAGGATAAAAAACAATGAAACAATAACTCCTGACGTAGAAGATACTGTAGAGGATCTTGTTGGTTATCTTATACTATTACTAATAGCAAGAGAGGACGATGGTATAATAGAAATTAATTTACCTGACGAGCCTTTAGATGTTACTGACGGCAAGACCTGGGAAACAACTACTACTTAAGATCCACATCCTATACAATCTATAGAAGAATCACTTGGCTTTACGCCATTAATCTTCATTTTAAGATTGTGTATTTTATCTTGTATATCTAAAGATTCAGTCCAGGACTTTCCTTCTTTCTCACGTTCAAGGACAGAGATTTCCTCCAGGTAAACCTGTTTTTGTTCTTCACTCATGTTCGTAATTTTATTTTTTTATTTTTTCAATAGAAGAGATACCAAAGCAACCTAACGTAACCCATACAAAAGAGTTGTAAACTACTTCGTTAATTATAAGGTCTTTGTCTGCTATAAGACTAGTCATTAAATCTGCTACAGCAAAACAAACCATTACCACAAATGAAATAAAACCAACTAAGTTTTTTTCATTAATATCGTTTTTATCTTTAAATAGTGCCCACATAACTAATTATTTTTATTTCTCATTTGTTTACCCTTTTCGTATGACCTGCCTCCGAAATAACTTGCCACGGTTGTCATGAGCAAAAGTTGAAGTAAATCCACCCATTTGTCATCCACGTTGAACTTTATAGATCCAGAGTCTACGAAAACCATAATAGTTGTTGATACAATTAAAAATATAAGAACCAGAGGACGTACTGATCTGGTTAACCAATTACCATGTTCCAGGTCTGCTTTCCATCTGTCAGTTACATTCTTCTGCATTGACGCTTCAGCATCTATAAATATCTGAGTCATTTGTTTTTCAAACTCAGCCTTTTCGTCTTTTGTTCTTATGAACCTATCGGCTACGCCTGCTAGTTTATCTACTACACTACCCCCTGCGTTACCAAATAATTTTCCTAATATTTTACTCATAATTAATTATTCCCCCTGGGATTTTTTACGGCTGGATTTGGAGGAGTCCCCCCACCTCTTGACGATCCACCCTGTGATGATCCCCCTGGATTATTTTGATTGATTGAATTATTGCTTTTATTTATACTTTTACCTGAACTATTACTCCAGTATATAGGATGGTAATAAGGATCTGCCCAATTATTATATCTTCCTGGATAAGGTCTGTAATAATCATATCCGACAACGTTGTAAATCACTTGTGGTCTGATCTGACTGATGGGTATTTTAAGAGTATCACCTTCTGACGTGACAGTTAACACATGAGTTATGTGTACCTTGTTACTCCCTGTGTACAAACTAGATGAGCACCCTGTCAACAACAAAATAAATAATAATCTTAATACCATCTTAACGTTATCTTTATAACTAACAGATAAAGATTTAACTCATGCCAATCTTCATCTTCAAATTGTTTTATTCTATCTTCTTTACTAAAGTAAGTAAAGCCACACAACACCCCATCACCCATCAACTGAATGTGTATCATGCTAAACATATTTTTCTGCTATTTCCTTATATTCTGACGTTGCGTCAAAACTAGGACAAAACTTTTCTGAAAAATCTCTATGTCCGTAAACTTTAGAACCTGGAAACTTAGCACATAAAAACCCTATCAAGTAAATTAAACTATCCTTTTGTGCTTCAGTCCTGGTGTCTTTACCATTCATATCTTTGTCACACCCCCCAACGTAGGTCAGGCCGATGCTGTTTTTATTATGTCCTTTACAATGTGCTCCAGAAATGTGTTCTGGTCTTCCTTCGTGTATTGATCCATCTAAACCAATTACCCAATGATAACCGATTTGTGACCACCCTCTTTCCTTGTGCCAGGAATCTATTTCTTCAACTGATACTTCTCTACCTTCAGGAGTAGCAGTACAATGCACAATTATTTTATCTATGTCTCTCATTATTACCAGTCTTGTTTAAAAAATTTATGTATTATAAAAAACATTATATACATGGCTAATATAAGTGTTATAACTTTTATCATTTACAAAATTTTGTAGCCTCTTTTAATTATAAAATGAATCTAAAAATATTCCGTAAGCCTCATCGTTTGATGCTCTTTTTATACCTCTGTAAAACTCTTGTAGATCCATAGGTTGCATCTGTTTCATGTCAGAGTAATATTCTTTTAAGTTTCTTCCTAATACTTTTCCTGATATTTTTAAATACTCATTGTATTCTTTGTCTGTCATCCTTCTTGATGTTCCAGACTCCATATCATAAACGTTTCTGTTACCTGGTCTTGTAGTGAATATACCATTGTCCGTTAAAAGTTTTGTTACAGGATCACTATCTCTGCCATCAAAATCTAGTTTAAAAGGAACAAACTTTTCTATTTGACTTGGTATTACAGGTACACCTTTCTCATCATATAGATCATCATAAGATCCATTACCAAAAATAATTCCATTAAACCATGGGTTATCTCTCATAACTTTATTCATAAAACCATACTTTCCTGTCTTTGTATCTGTAATAGGTATGCCTTGTATCTCCTGGTAAGTTCTAATCATTTGTCTATGTAAATTAGAAATCTGCATACCAGCAAATGTTTTTTCAAACTTCTGACCTAAACCTACAAAAGGCTCACTTAGTGTTTTACCCAAATCATCAAAGCCTTGTAACCAGGACTGTTCAAAAACAGAGTTTCCAATTCCAAATGCAATATCTCTGTATCTTTCCATTTGATCTTCACTTGGCGTTTCATACCTACCATAGTCATTCATTTCGCCAACGGCTGAAATCATAAAGAACAAAGGATTATCTATGTAAGAAATGCTAGTGTCTCCAAACTTAATAGTGTAAGGTCTCCACCCAGCCTTTTCTAGTTCTAATCTTTTCTTATAATCTTTTGGGCCACCCCCAGTAATTTCTAGTTTTTCCTCATCGTCATCACCCATTTGTGTAAGTGCGTATAGCCCCATTGTTGCCATCATACCACTTGCTGATTTAACAAACAAATGACTTCTTTGTTCTGGAGTCAATCCTCTAAAATCTTTTTTACCTGCAATATCCCCTAATCCAAAAGCAGAGCCTTTTCTCATTGCCCTGACAGCACCGACAGGTGTCCAATCTATAAATCTATTTAACACATTTGTCAATACTCTTGCAAAAGGTATGAATGTAGTCATAACTGATCCTATGACTGGTTGGTTTCTTAACTTAACCACTTCGTCATATAACACTTTTAATGATCCTTCAGGCTCATAGTTAAATGTAACTCTACTTGCAAAATCTTGTGAGTCCTCTACTATACTTTCATCCCTTCTTTGATCTAAAATTTCATGTACCCTTACTTTATATTGTAAAGATCCTTCTTCAAAGCCTTCTTGTTTTGCTTGAGCCTTTGCTGTGCTTATGTAGTCCTGGGAAGGATATAGTATATTGTCTGCTTTTTCTAAGTCTTGTGGAGTTACCTTATCGCCTTTTTTAGATCTTTGTGCTAATGCGTAAGCCCTCATGTCTTTACCAGCATGGTAAAATAAAACATCACCAGCAACCATAATTCTGTTTATGTATTTATAAAAGTTTGGTGCTATTGCTATTCCAGGAACTAACCCTGCTAATTTTGTGTTTAATACCCTACCTATAACATTATTATTAGTCCATCTAAACCATTCTAAAGTAGTAGGAGTATCAAATTTATCTCCTATTTGACTCTTAACACCTGTTTTGAAAACGTTTCTTGCGTTCAACATTCCTTTTCCAAACCCTTTTAACATACCCCTAAATGATTGATACATAGTCTTTGGATCAGTAAGTGCAGAAATATATAACTCACTCACGATTGACATCATGTTAGCAGTTATGTTTCTTATAGGAGTTGTAATACCTGATAGTATAGATGAATAGAAAAACGCTTTAAATATATCTTCACCTTTCTGTAGTTTAGTTCCTTTAGCAAACTTAATTTTATCTATATAAGAATATAGTTCGTAATTTGCATTTGCTTTTGGCAAACCATCAGGTGCTTCGTTGACTTTCTTTTTAAGTTCCTTAATTTTACTTGCCTCTTCTGGTGTTAATTCAGAACCCTCTTTAAAGTTCTTGTTGTTTTTTATTTGATTCTCTACTTGTCTAACAAATCTCTCTGGATTTAATTTATCTAAAAGACTAAACGCCTGGATAAATCTACCTGCTCTAGTTCCTTCCTGGGCAACCTTACCTATTGCGTCAGCAAGTGCTAACTCTAATTCATTTGCTTGTTCAGTTTGACCTTCTCCTTTTAATCTTTCTATTTCTTGCTCTGTAGATTGTACTACTTTATTTAATAAGGTCACCCTCACTTCAGGCTGTAACCATAAAGGGTTTTCATTTATTAAGTGCATAACATCTACTGCACCCATCTCAGATATGATTGCATCTGCTTCTGACTCTGTTATTATGTTAGACTTTGGTACATATTTTTTACCTTCTTCAGAAACACTTTTCTTTGTATCATTTCTTAATGACTCTTTCAACCTACCATAGTAGGTTCTTTCTTTAGGTTTTGTGTTTTCAACAGGTCTTTGACCTTCATACATCTTTCTAACTTCAGCAACAGGTATTCCAAATCTATCTGATACATACTTAATTATTTTTGACCTGGTAAGTTTACCACTTTGTTTTAAGTTTTGTACACCATCATATATTTTTCCTAAAGATAAATTACTTGGTAAATCAAACTCTATATCAAATGGTAGTTCAACATTTTCATCAGGTTCTATATTTTGTTCTGTTTCTGCTTTGCTTTTATTTATAATAGATTCTACATTAGACTTTGTAGGTCTTAGTCCAGTAGCGTCTGTAAAGTCTGACTCTAATTCTTTTGCTCTATCTGATTTCACAGGTAGCCTGTTACTAGGATATTCTAACATAATATCTGCTAAATACTCTGGATCAATCTGACCTAACTTTGTGTCTCCGTAAATAATACTCTCTAACTCCTGGGCAACTTCATCTAAAGTTCTACCATCTTTACTAAACCAACCCCTTGCTAAACCACCAGTAATACTATTAGGATCATTAAATTCTTCAAAACTGCTTCTTTTTATTCTATATGCTCCTACAAAATTAATTACAGCAGGATCAAATTTGTCATCTAAATTTTGACCTAATTCTTCTTTAAGTTCTTTAGCAAGAGAAACTTGTAAAGCGTCAAACTCTGTTTGATTTATATATTCTTTTTCATACTTTCTTAAAGTGCTTGGACTTACTGGGTTGCCTGTTTCTTTATTTATAAAAACAATAGTGCCATCTTTTGTTCTACCGACTTTGATGCTTTTGTTTTTAAGATCCATCTTAACTGATCCTAAAACATCTACCTCTTGTCCTGTTGCAATTTCTTGAGCAGCGATACTTGTAAAGTCTTCTAGTGTTAATTCATCTAGAGTTTTATTTTTAAGGTCTAAACCAAAAATATCAGCCATGAATTGTTTTACCTGATCTACCCATTTGTCCCAAGCAGTTTGTTGCTCCTGGTTTTCAAATATTTCAGATCCCTTTCTACCTATAGCAATGGCTAGTGCCTCATCTATAATTCTTTCTTCATTTACATCTTCAGGTTTTCTTGTTGACTCTACTGTACTCTTAGCCTCGTTATAAATTTCTGTGTCTTTAATTAGATTTACACCTGTACTCCATAGTTCTGGTCTATCTTTTTTAACTTTTCTATTCCAATGATGTCCAAACTCATGAAATAAAGTTGCCTTATCAAATGTTTCTGGATTTATAACTATTCTTTTTCCATCTTCATAAACTCCCTTAACTCTTCTTGCAGTTTGTTGATCTGTTTTAGTTCTTGCTAATTCCTCTGCTAACTCTTTATCTACAACAACCTCTATATCAGGGTTTGCTGTTTCAAGTTTAGATTTCATGTCAGCAAAATAATCTGATTCTGCTAAAGGTGTATCTTCTTGTGGTTGTGGCTGTACGTCAGGTTTTTCAGATTCTTCTAAAGGAAATATACTTTCTGCCGTAGAAACTTCTTCGTCACTTATAACCTCATCTTCAACTACTTCTTCAGTAACTGGTTTATTAGGTTTTATTTCATCGTTTACCACCTCTTCCAGGATTGTATTCTTTGCTGACATTTCTAATAACTGATCATTAACTTTTGCCAACTCTTCCTGGACAGATTGTATACCAAAGGTTTCACTCATTTGTTCTAATGATTGTTTTTTCCATTGTAAACCTAACATTTCTAAAACAATATGATCATCTACTTTTTTACCCTGGTTCATTGCATCTATCTGTGCAAATGCCTTTTCAAAATATTGAGTCCTTTCATCAACAAATTCCTTAGTTATAACTTTCATTTCGCCATCCTGATTAGGATACTCCATTCCAATCATATCTTGAAATCTATTTTTAAAATTACTTCTGTCATTATATGCTCTATACAACGCTTCTTTCTGTAACCTAGAAACATTTGTATTACCCATACCACCAAAGAACCCACCAGCAAAACCAAGTAATGCTGTTTCTTCCATTTCATTTTGTGACCAGTTTATTTCAAAAGCCTTATCTGGTGTAACCTGTGTATTAAAGACACCTCTAACTAAATTTACCCCAGGTATTTCTGCTAGTTCTTCTATTGTTTCTTTACCACCCTGTAGTCCTAAAAATTTAACAGTATTTTTTAATGCTACTTTAGGAGGTAGTTTATCATTTAAAATTAAACTAGCATATTTTTTTGTAAACTTTTTTTGTAAAGGTCTACTTGATCCTAACAAGAAAAACTGTGGATTAAATTGTCCTATACCTGCTATCATCAAAGATGCTGATGAGGCAAACGCTGATGCTTCTTTTTGTGACATACCTTGTTGTATAGCCTCATTATAAAAATCATTGTGCGACTGTCCAAATATTGCACCAGTCAAACCTATTCTATTAGCATCTAAACTTTTTGTTAAATAGTTTCCTACCCTACCTGTTTTAGATAAAAGTTTTCCTGATCCTCTTGCTAAACCTCCAACTCCTTTTGTTCCTACAACCAATACTGCTAAATCGCCTATAACACCTATTGTTTTATTAAGGAGCACTTCTGGATTTCTTTGTGTAGATACTTCTACCTCTTGTTTTTTATATTGTTCGGTGTATTTATCAGATATTTCTTTTTGTTTTTTTTCATCAAATACTAAAAAACCTTTTTCGTTTCTAACGTTCAATACTTTTGAATTGTCATTTTCATCTACAACTACTTGGTGTCCATCAACGATAGCAACCTGCTCTGCAAAACCCCTGGTTATATCACTAGGTGATGTTGTTAAAACATAGTTTTCAGGATTAAGATTTTCTTCTGACCAATCTGCTAATTTATCTAACACACCATAATCGTTATCAAACAATCCTGTTATTGTTCTTGGTAAAGTCAACAGGTCTCTAGCACCCTTTAGCAACGTTCTTGCTATAGGTTTACCTATATTATCCATAGCACTAACTCCAGGTAAGATTTTCATTTGCGACATAAGATCAGCCGTCTGTTGAGTGTTTTTTACATCTTGTTGATTTTCTACCCATGCTGGATGTCTTGACTCAAAAGATTCACTTTGCTTTTGCATATAGTTTGCAACTTTCAATATTGCATCATATTCTCTAAAGTCAGCACTACCTAATAAAAAATTATATCTTTCTGCTAGTTCTTGATAACTACCATACTTTAAAACTTTAGATCCTTTTAATTCATCAGGCACTTCCCAAGATGCGTCTTCCTCTAATAATAATCTTAATTCTTCATTATGTGCATCTACTTCTTCTTGTGTTTTTAATGACTTTGCTCTTTCTTGTAGTGCAGATATTTTTTGCTTTCTGTTCTCTAGTTCTCCTCTTAAAAACTCAAACTCTTTTACGTTTTTTTTAAACCTTTCATTTTGATCTAATCTACCATACAAAGCAGAGT
>TARA_R100000278_G_scaffold3162_1_pt1 | contig 17456 bp, 24 predicted proteins | sample TARA_R100000278 | Tara Oceans TARA_R100000278 (sample SAMEA2620755) | marine metagenome | biome: marine biome (ENVO:00000447); feature: deep chlorophyll maximum layer (ENVO:xxxxxxxx); material: "saline water (ENVO:00002010), including plankton (ENVO:xxxxxxxx)" | depth 66 m | reverse complement strand
TATTAAGTCCTTTAGTCTTTCCTTTATTTTCTTTTTCACTCGTTGTCTCCAATGGTTTCTTTTCTACTAAATACATCTTATCATCAATGTATATCCATTGTGGAGCCACAATCTTCTCTTGTGCAATCTTGTTCTTGATTTTAATCAACTCTTCTTTTGATAATGGTATATCACTTGAGAGTATTATATCGACTTGAGATGACTTGGAGAGTAGTGGATTTAATGAAAACATTATTGTGACTAAGGATAGCCATAACCCTCTTTTAAGAATTTTGCTTCGTAGTTGCTGCGTCGTCAGCCAAGTATGTCGTAGACCCACTTGCCAAATACTGCGACTAACGCTGATGTAATCATTGTTCTCCATTTCTTGGTATCTTCTCTGAATTGTGTATTTAACTTTGTTTCGGCCCATAAACCTTCGTGTGGATTGAATAAACTTTCTTTGATGAACTTGAGATTTTCATCTGTTTTTTGATGTGCGTTATTGATATCTTGATTCATTCTTTCGATATCTTCCTTGATTGCGTCTATCTTCGTATGAATAACATCAAATTCTTTTCTGTCTGCTTGATTCATTTTACCCCTTACGTTAGTTTCAATGTCTCTATGATAAATATATCATTAATCCGAAACCACATCAATAATTTTTGATTTTCTTGAAGAAACTACTTCATAGGTGTATGGACTATCTGATAAGAACTGATATACCAATGCCTCTGATGCCGTTACACTTTGTGCTTGTACTAAATACTTTCTTCTGACCTTCTTTATTTTGATACCACTCTTTGTTGATACCTCTTCTTCGAAGACCACGTCTACTTCATAATATTCCATTCTATTCTCCTGATTTAGTTATTGGAGCTTCTACATCAAGGTATGTTTCTTCATCTTTCCACCATTGATATTGTTTATTCTCTCTATTAGATAATTCTATAATTCTTTCGTATTGTTCGTTACTCATCACTTTCCAAAGTTTATCAAAAGACTCTTCGTTTATCTGTTTTCGTTTTCTAAAATAAGTCTTTGCACCTGATACACCAACATTACTTGCTATTTCACAAGTGTCTACAATTTCATCACTTTTATTAACCAAGACCCACTTCATATTTATTCCTCCACGACTTCAACTGAAACAACACTATCATTTCCTGGTCTATGTGTTTTATCACCTTCATCCCAATCTATCTCATCTACCCATTCAGGATATTCTCCACCATCTTGATATTCCTTATATTCTTTAGCCTGTTCTTCTGTAATCTCTACTTGGGTATAGACTTCATTTTCTTGTACTTCAAACATTTCTAAATAAGGCATTGTTATCTCACTAATTTAATTTTTAATTCACCACTATGTCTACCAACCCCTTGTATGTAAGCACTATAACTCAATATAAGGGTATCTCCTGCCATAGTACGAACAGGAGCTATTGCATTTCTTGTTTTACCTTCATCGTCTGTAAGACTTCTATAATTAGATGTAGGTACTAAATCGTGTAGTCCACCACCTATTACATAACTTGTATCATAGGTATTATATTCTATTTCATCTGTTAACCATTGATGAGTGAAATAACCTAATGTATCATTAAGTTGCCAAAATAGATTTGATTCGAATGATAGTGAGGCGTACTCTTCAGGTTCACCATCAACCGTTACTTCAAAATCTATCATATGAATTGTTTGCCAAGTATCTTTTAATGTTAACGTTGGCATACCATCAACTACAGGCATATTACAATATGGTTCTATTACTACATCAGGACCTGGTTCTGTTATACCACATCCTATTAAGAATAGTATTGGAAGACTAATTATTCTTTTTACGAATACCATAATTCTTTTGTTTATCATTCTTTTTTTCCTTTTGTTTTTTCTTAGTTTTATGTTTGACTTTAATATTTTGTCTGAATGAGTCTTCCATCATTTCATCTTCATATTTTTGCCAATCTATATTAGCCATTATCAACCACCTTTAAGTTACTCAACATATCGACAAACTCTTCTGCTGTGTATGTATTGTTCCTATCGTCTTTTATCTCAATTTGCGATAGTAATTTACTATCTTTTTCTGAAATAGTCAAGATATTTTTTAACATAACAATACCACCATAAGAGTAAAATGTACCAAATGATACTTCACCCATCTCAATTGGATAATCCATATTAGGAGTCAATAAATAAAACGTTGACCCTTTGTCTCTCTTTGCTGCGTGTTTACTCATTATTTACATACTGAATATACTAATGTATCGACCTGATTGTCAAGCAATTTCGTCTTTATTGTAAAGACATCCAACTCAAATGTTGTATTAGGTTCTCCACTCTCTTCTATGATACGTGGGAACTGAGTGAATATCTGCCAATTAGCATTATCTAATTGATTACAATCAAACTTTATCAATACATCATTAAATGGTTTAATATTTTTAGTGACTAACTTTGCACCTAAATCATATCCACAATTCTGTTGTTCTCTATCAAGATAATCTTGAAAAAGACCATCATCGTCTAAATATATTTGATTACAATATGGTTCTAATTCGTATAAGAATGCTTCACTACAATTATCTACTATTAGACCAACATCGTATTTAGGAGGTATAATAGGTCGTAGATATTCATCGTGTAAAACCATTGAGCCCCACTTTCTAATAAAGTTTCGTGTTGACCTATGATTCTGTTGTAACCACTCGTCTGTTTCTCTACCCTTCATAAAGACTTGACCATCAGGATTTCTCTTAGCACCATCTTTAAATCGTGAGCCTCTACAAGTCATATGATATACATAGCCTTGCCAAGTCTGTATAAACTCATATCCTGCTAACATAAATCTATTGAATATATCTGAATCTTCTTTTGATTGAGGAGCGAATAAAGGGTCGTGTCCGTGTATTCTCAAAAAGTCATCTTTCATTATACACCAAGGGGCAAAGATACCATTAGTATATTTGTCTTCTGCGACCTCACTACCTGATACCTTTATCCAATTCAACAATTCTTCTTCTTGAAATTCTTCAGGTTCTATACCATAATCACATAATATCTTTTCAGGACCTGGAGGATGTAATGGAGGTTCGATTCGAGTTAGTGATACGACTATACCTGGTTTTAGTAATTTATCTATCTCTTCATCAGCTTCAGGACACAAATACATATCTGCGTGAAATATCATTACCCTATCGTGTGTAGCATATTCGTAAACTAATGTATCATATAGAATCGTGTGTCCAAGTCTTTCAGGACCTTCGTTGATGTGAAGTTTTACGTTCTCATCTTTTTTCATTATCTCTTGTACCCATTCAACCGTTCCATCTGTACTTGCATCTGATGCTATACAAATTTCGTGTGGATGTTCAGAGTTTTTTCTGATACTATGATATGCTTGTTTTAAATATTTTAAATTATTTCTACTTGGAAGTATAAAACTAATTAAGTTCATTTCTTTTCCTTATTTTTGTTTTGTATTGAAACGACACGAACCATCTCATCCCACACTTCATCTCGTTCAGCTCTTTTCTGTTGAACATCAGGTCCCCATTTAGACATAAAGTCCTTAAATTCTTTCTCTAAGGTTGCAACCTTTTTTTCTAAGACAGCAATCTTCAATTCATTACTGATAGTTTGTTTCATTAGATTTCCATTATGTTATTTAATTTTTCAAGAAATATCTTATGTTGATTTTTACAAAATTTTTGTAGATTTTCTGATTTGACTTTGTACTTATCATCTTTACCTAAATTTATATCTCTAACTATGTTTACTATTTCATCTTTATTTGTTACAAAATTTATATAATCTTCTGCTCCATACCAATCAATGTCTTCATAATTATAACTTATAATTGGTATACCACAACTGCCCATTTCTGAATATCTATTATTTATCATACCACGTTCTCGTTGACCTTTTGCTATGATAGCAAAACCTGATTTAGATGAACTATATAATTTACCAATATCATTAGCGGGTAATATGCCTCTATAAGTGTAATTATTAGATTGTGGCCACCCATTGCCAAAAACTTGTAGTGATATTCTATCATCAAAACCTGTAAAGAATAAATCTCTTTCTAATTTATAAGAATCATTTGTAACTCTACCAAAACCCATACCTAAAAAGACACACGGAAATTCATATTGTAATTCGTATACCATCTCTTCTTCAGGTAAACAATTTAAGTACCAATTATAATTATCTGCGAAGGTTCCATTATTCAAAAATTTTTCTTTCATTTCAATAGAATTTGTAAATACGTGAGTGTACCATTTATCTTTATAATCGAATATCTCATCATAACCTACGATGCCACCTGTATTATAAGCCAATATCTTTTTACACTTTAATTTTTCTATTATCTTAAACGTTTCTGCATCTAACATATCGAAGTATGCTATGTCAGGGTCTAATTCTATTATTTGATTAATGTATTCATCTGTAGCTTCTCTTCCATTGAGTTGCTCTAACAAATAGACTTCGTGTGTTTTGCCGAGTATATTACCTATAGCTGTATTGTATTTATAATTACCCATAGGCCAAGGCTGATGAAATACTAATATTTTCATTTAAGAACCTCGTTCATATGTTTCAAGAATGCCTCTTCACTATGATGGTCTCTATATCTTTTTTGTGCAGTCTCACTACACAAATTATAGAATTTATCACTCTTTAATTTCTCAGCGTATTCTCTTGCTAATTCTAAGTCGCCAATCTTTAGTGAAGTAAGAGGGTGACAATTTCTTTGGGTGTCTGCTTCTTCGTAACCAATAACAGGTATACCATGATATGCACAATTCATAGCAAACGTTCCTGCTGCTATCGTAGGCATCAAATGTACACCAATATGAAATTGAGACAAGGCGTTCATCCAATCTCTCCATTCTAAGTAAGGTAGATATTGTACATTTCCTATCTCATTTTCTTGTTCTTGTTTTCTACCCATACTTACTGATGCTAACTTATAATCAGGTTCAAACTCTGATGCTATGATATATGAATCAAACCCACCATACCATCTAACCATATTACCACCAATTATAATAACGTCAGACCACTCACTTCTTGGAACTATATCGTCTTCAATCATTAATGATGGTATATCCCAAATAGGTTTTTCTGTACCAAGTAAACCTCTGAAGTAAGAAATGTCGGTTGTGTTTTCTGTTAATATACCATCTACATCTTGTAACAAATTATAGTGCCAAAATTGTTGATAAACAGGTAAGTCTTGAAATATCCAATTAGGTCCCTCTTGCATAAACCAAATCATTTTTCCGTGTTGTCGTGCCAACTCAACTAATTCCATTTCGTACAATCTATCTCTATCTTGAGGTGTCTTTGGAATCAGTAATATAATATGGTCATAATCTTTATCCATCTCTTCTGTTCCAAGACTATATAATGGAAAATGAGTAGCCTTTAATGCACACATCTGTGCAAACTCAACTCTCATATTTTTATGATTTCGTGGTATTGTACCTTTGAAATTCATTTGCGAACAAAATGCTATTTTCATTTGAATCCTTGAATGAACTTTTTGACGCCATCTCTAAGTTCAGTATTAGCTTCCCAACCTAATTGTCTTAGTTTTACATTTAGTCCTGATGCTCCATGTTGGTCACCCTCATATTGGTCAACAACATTTATTTTAAAATAGTCGTCACCTTTATCGTGTGCATTTACTATAATATCTAATAACTCTTTTACCGTTGTCTTTGTCCCTGTACATACGTTATATGTTTTATTTGAAGTAACATCATCCATACCTAATAACAATGCTGATACGACATCATCAATATAAACAAAATCTCTGAATCGGTCAGTAGAGCCTTTGACTAATATTTCACGACCTTTTAAAGATTGTGCCAAATAGATACTCACCATACCTTGATTAAGATTTTCCATATCTTGTCCAAAACCATAAACATTAAATAATCTAAAGATACTATAATCAACTCCAAGTTTTTCGTATTGTTTACAATACAACTCTCCTGTATATTTAGAAATACCATAATGTGATGTTGGGTCTATTGGTGATGATTCTGATAAATTCGTGCCATTACCATAAACCGACATTGAAGAGGTGTAAATAACTTTTTTAACATTCGTTTGTTTAGCATATTTAAATACATTTACCGTAGCCTTTACATTCCAATCAATGTCTTTGCCTGAGTCTATCAATCCAATGTAACCACTACTTTGTGCTGCACAATGATATATGTAATCAAATTGATACAAAGCTAATTTACTACCAAATAAAGGGTTATCCTGTCCGTCATCTGATAGGTCTCCACCTATAGCCTCGACTTTCGATGTATCAACACTTTTGCAAGTCATATCTACAATCGTGACTTCGTGTCCAAGGTCTGATAATTTGTAGGCTAATGCACTACCAATAAATCCTGCTCCACCTGTAACTAATATTTTCATTATACTACGAACTCCATATCTCTATTGTTTGCAAAAAATGCATCTTGAAAAAGTCCATCAGGACTAATTTGTCTTTTCCATAACATCTCTTCAAAATCTAATGATTTAAAAAGTTCAATGTAATCTTCCATAAACTTTTGTCCTTTGTAATATTCTGTAAGATGTACTTCAACCTTTACATACATTGTCTTGGTTAATAACTCTTTTCCAGCAGATAAAATATCATATTCATTACCTTGAGTATCTAACTTCATATAGTCTACTCTTTCAAAATCTTGAAATATATTATCTAAGGTATTAGTTTCAACATCAAACGTTTCATAATTAAATGCTTCTTCCCATCTTCTATTAATATTTTCTTCCTCTTTATTAGGTTCAAATAGTGAAGAGCAGTTTCTTTTTTGAGTGCTATAAAAAGTGCTTGTACCGATATTGTTTGAAAGAGCAAGAGTAGAAAGGTGATAGTTTTCTTCATTACCATACTTATCAACTAACTCTTGATAAAAATCAGGTCTTGGTTCAAATAAAAATATCTCAGCATCTTCATCAGGAGTACCGTATGCTTGTAGTGGATATGCAGATGAGCCTACATCAACTATAATTCTTTTTTTCAAATATTCTTTTTTAAACTCTATCTTCATCCTTTAACTCCTAATGTTTCTTTAACTTCATCATCTAAAGTTATTGTTGAATAATTTTCGTATAACATTCTTACCAAGTCTCTTTGTGGTCCTTGTGCGTGATTCGTTATTTGTCTTTGTACGTGATGTTCCTCTCCCTTCAAAGCCTTTTCTGAGTACGAATCAATATAAGATTTACCTGTAAAGAAAGTCATACCTGAAATGTGTAATTGTTTTGGAGAGTAATTCAATAAATCTAATATAGTTGCAACTCCTGCATTTGGTCTTGTCTTCATAATGTGATGAAATGTTATAAATTGTTCAATGTCAGTATATGTGTGCAACTTAGGTTTAACCTCTTCATCTGATTCATTTATTTTTCTTTCGATTTCATTTATATGATGGTCAAAGTAGTCTAAATGTCTTGGAAAAATTACTGATAAATATTCAAGATTACTACTTCTTTCTAAGAATAATGGACCACCTTCCACAGGATTTTCACTACCATTATGATATCTAATATCAGTTCTATATCCTAAATCTGTCCAATCAGTTTTTTCTAATGGAAATGACCTATTTATTCTTACGATGATATCAAAATTATCTGTAAAGAAATCTCCTCTGTTTTGTCCACGTAAATATCCTGCTGGTCCTACGATAACAACTTTTTTATCTCTTATGTAATCATAATATTCTTTATCTATTACTGCATTTTTAAAAACTGATGCTATCGTATCAAAGTCAACTTCTAATTTTGTATTATGTTCTCCATGAAGTCTTTCAGGTTCAGGAACTTGCCATTCTAATTTAGCCTTCATCTATACCCATAACCTTTTCAAAATCTTTATATCTAAAATACTTTGATTGATTTGGGCCAAACACACTAAAGTTCTTTTTAGCCATTGCATTTAATTCTTTAAACCAATTACTATAACGTGCACCATCTGTTTCACTTAATTTACTATTAGTATCCATATCGAGTGCATACAATCTCTTTTTAGTGTGATTTCTATTATGTACCTTTAAAATATTTTTAACTACGAATTGAATGTATTGATTACCCATCATAGTTCTACAACTTTCCATCATACTTGTATCATCAATCTGATGACCAATAATACAATGTGGTACATTGACATTGTTTTGAACCAAATCACCTGTAAGAACTAATCCTGAACCATCAAACTTTGGATAACTAATCATCTTAACATCAAGTTCTTCTGCTCTTTCATTTATTTTATCCATCTCTTCTATCGTCATATTATATCTAATACTATGTGGAGTAGTTTGTGCTAACTCAGGTTCTGTTTTCATACTATGAAATGGTAAATTTGTAAAATCATTATGTTCCAATACCGTCCAAGATTCATCCCACATCTTTCTAACTGCAAACGTAGTCACAAATCTATGTATGTTATTTTGATTTGCATAGTTCTTTATCTCTTCAAGCACGTGAAACATTTGTCTTGGATGTAAACAATCACTTTCGCCCCATATAATATAATCATAATGTTTACAACTTTTATAATTCAAGTCTCTTCTGTAATCTATTTGTGCATATGGTTTATTATCGTCATAAATTACTACGTTTAAATCTACTCCTGTATCTTCAAGAGGTTTTGTCATAGTTTTAAACTTATCTATCAACTCTTCTTTTGTTGTTTGACTTGTATCTATTTTTTCAAAATATTCTGAAATGTTAAAGAATAATTCTATAGTGACCATTTCTTTATTTTCAACTAATTCAACAGCATTAATTATACTCTGTATATGTTCAACAACCATGTCTATTTCAAAGAACATTATATGTGTTCCAAGAATGTATCTATTTTGTAATTTCATTTAAATATCCTCTATTTTTATTCTTGGCACTTCAGAGTCTACAGGATTTCTATCTGATATGATGTTAAAATCAATACCTATTGTCTGTAAATAATTGTAAATACCAACCATAGAATTAGCTATTAGTCTTATTTCAGTAGCATCTATTTTAAATCTATCGAATAACTGCGTTTCATCTGAATAATAATGGTCTACGAAATGTCGTTCTGAATCATCTTGACCTTCCCACAAGTCTAAATTGCCTACATCCCAACCTAAAGTGACTATCTTTTTTACACCAAAATGAACTGCTAAGGGTATCGCCAATTCATACATTAGTCCAGGTCCCCAAGGTCTTGGTAGTCCCTTATCAAACATCATATTTTCATAATCACCTTTATAAGCAATTGATTGAGTCATCTTATTTGGTATATCATCATTTCTATATATTGGAAACAATAAATCACCTTTAAACTTTTCAAAGACTATCTGTGGATGATTTTGAAACCAATACAACCAAGTAACTATTGTATTTGGATTAAAAGTATATGGAGATAAATTAGTAAAGTTTAATAATAAAATATCTGTAATGTCTTTTAATTGATGATAAGATTGTTTAATACAAACTACTAATTTATCGGATAGAACTTCTTTTAATTTATTAGGAGCATAATTGTTTAGAGATGGACCTGATGCCACTACATACATTGTTTCGTCTTTGTAGGCATCTTTAATTTCATCCATCCTTTTCTCTACACTATCAAGAGATTTAAAGACTTCTAATATTTTCTTAGTTTTATTTTTCATTTATCATAGCCTTTATACCATCTCTTAAACTCACGTAATCTCTATGAGATGTAAATTGAAATAATTTCTCTAAACTTGGCTTTCTCCATTTAGTGTCATTGGGCCAAGCATCTTTATACTTAACTGAAAAATCTTTACCAACAACTTCGTGTACAACTTCTGCCAATTCTTTAATTGTTATTTCTTCGTCATACCCTATGTTTAATATTTCGTTATCAGCAGTTTCTAACAATTCAGTAACAATCCTTGTATGGTCTTTCACATAACAAAATGACCTTGTTTGTTTACCATCTCCATACAAATAAAAATCTTCATCTGATTGTATTCTTTCGATAAACTCAGGTATCACTTGACCATATCCACCTGTAGCCATTCTTGGTCCATAAGTATTAAAAGGTCTAACGATTAAATATTTTCTATCGTGTTGTTTACACCATAGTCTAACTAAAAACTCTCCAATACCCTTTGACGAGGCGTATGAATCTCTATCAGCTTGTGGATAAAGAATCATCTCTTCAGTTTCTTCAGTAGGAACCTTTGGAGCTGGACCATAGATTTCTGAAGAGGATGCGTAAACTATCTTCTTTACATTTGGATACCATTTACAAGCATCTAAAACATTTTGTGTCATTATGATATTATCCCTACATACTTGATATGGCATATCATAAAAATATCGTGTGCCATTTATTGCCCCATAATGAATAATTATATCAGGTTGCCAAGTGTATATTTCTAATTTAACTCCTCGAGCAGCTGTTGATTCTAATAAATCACATTCTACAAATTTAAAGTTTTTGTGTTCAGGTAAATTCTCTTTTTTACCTCGAAAGAAATTATCTACACCCCTTACTTTATGACCTTGTTCGAGTAAATCATCACATAGATGTGAACCTAAAAAGCCTGCTGCACCTGTAACTAATATTTTCATTTTCTCATTCCTTTGAAAACCGTTGTTTTAAACTCACGATTTTGTTTTAGTATATCTTCAAAAAAACTAATGTCATATTTCTCTACACTCTTTGCCAACTCATTCAATGCAGATGTGTCTTTTGGTAAACACGCTCCTCCAAAACCCTTAGTGTCTTCTGATGAGTTTAAATAAATGTCTTGAATATGATTTCGTTGTGTAATTACTTCTTTGATTTTACCATAGTCTACATCCATCGATTCACATATTGCACTAAAAGAATTTGCAAATGTAATTAGTGTTGCATTATAAACGTTATTGAAATACTTAACAAATTCTGCTTCTATAGGAGTACATTGTCTAAACGACTTTGGTAAATTACCATGAGCCTTTTTAACAAGTTCATAATCTTCATCCGAATAAACACCAATTACACAAAGGTCGTGATTGTGTATAAAATCATATGATGCACATCGTTCTCTCAAAAACTCAGGCACAAAACATATATTTTTTATGTTAAATTTTTTACTTAGACTATCAACTAAACCAGGAGTTACGGTAGACTTGACTGCAATCAAACCTCTATAATCTACTTGAAGTAATTCTCGTACCACACTCTCAACAATAGAGGTATCACATTTACCATCTTCTCTTTCAGGTGTAGGAACACATAAAAAACACATCTCAGTTTCAATCAAATCCGAAACACTCGTGTCCCAAAACTTAGTATCGTGTACTAATACATCGTGTTCTAAATATTCAAATCCTTCTTTGATTGCCTCACCAACAACACCTTGACCAACTATACCTATTTTCATACTTTACTCATCTTTTCAATTACGTTAATATCTTCAGGATAATCTACTGCATACGAAACGTGGTCAGAACGTAACATTTTAACATTGATGCCTTTTTCTAAAAACCTATTTATTTCGATGTCTTCTTCTCTCTCTAATGGAGTTTTTGATTCCTGTGTAAACTTTTGTAGATGTTCTTTATTGAACGCATAAATACATACTTGTTTATAAATATCAATCAAATTGTCCTTATTCAATTCTTTTTGTGATGGTAATGGAGCTCTACTTGAATATAATAAATTGTTATCTAAGTCCATAATTACTTTAGGTATTTTTCTATCTGCTGGGTCTTCATCTTGATGTAGTTTAGAAAAACAATTAACAATCGAATCAGGATTATTCTTTTTTGCCTCAATCACTTTCAAAATATCTTCAGGATTAATAACAGGTTCATCACCTTGTACGTTAACAAATATATCAGCATCTATTTCTTGAGAGGCTTCTGCTACTCTGTCGGTACCTGTCAAACAATTATCAGAAGTTATTACAACTGAATAGCCATTTCCTCTAACGACTTTTGCTATCTCTTCATTTTCTGTAGCTACGTATACGTTTTCAATACCAACTGCCTGTTCTGCCTTTTCACAAACGTGTAATATCATTTCTTTACCATTTATCTTTGCAAGTGGTTTACCAGGAAATCTTGAAGACTTGTACCTAGCAGGTATTATCACAACTGCTCTTTGTTCTTTCAACTCCACTAATAATTTAGAGTCATAAGAATGTGTATTTTTTAACTTTGATGCTGCAGTAAATAATTGAGAACCATTAAGATTAGATTGATTTAAATCTTGAACGTATAAAGGATGTATGTGATTAAGACCTGAATACATATACAATGGATTATGTCCCCAACCATGTTTCAATTTCATCTGTTGAAACTCGTCAACTACATCTAACATATCATTTGTTATCTCGCCTCGCCACTGAAGTAATTGTTCTGTATAGACATTACCTACACCTCTACCCATACCTGTTATTGTACCATCACACCAAGTAGCCCCATTGTCTATTGCAGTTACACAATTTGCAAAGGCTAAATTCATATTATCGTGAGTATGTATACCATCTACATCGTGATTAGTAAAGATTTGACCAACTTGAAGTGGGAGTAATGCACCAAAACTATCAGCTATATATGTCTTTTCAACACCAAATTCTTTCATTCTTTTATTAAAGTATTTAATATTAGAATCTTCTAATATAGAAGTCTGCATCAAATTAACAAATACTTGATAGCCAAGATTCTGAATGTAGCCAATCAGTTCCATTGATTGTTCTATTTCAGAAAACTTCAATGCAACTCTACACACTTCAAAAGGAGACTCAAACTTTGGTTTTATTATATCACGTAATAATTGTAAGTCTATACTTTGCTCTAAAAAATAATCTTTTGCGTCAATCATAAATGAAAACTTGGAATGATTTAATTCAAAGTCTATTATTGAACGAATGAAACCATCATTACATTTTCTATATGGACCACCTTTAACAGGTGATTTATATCCAAGTTCTATGATATCAACTTTGTTACCATCAAGAGCCTTGACCATTCTTCTGACCAAATCTTTATCAAAAGACCAATCAGTATAATAGCCACCATCTCTTAACGTACAATCAAGTACCTGAAATTTCTTCATTATAAAACCTATTCTGTTGTATTTGTTTTTCTATATTCTTTGTATGTCTTAATGCAAAGTCTTCTTCAAAGGGTATAGCTGTAGTAACTTTTGCTCCTGTCAATATTTCGTGTACAGGTCTTACCCATTTTATATCTTTACTATTTCTATAAATTCTTGCTTGAGGGTCAGGCCAATTTATTCTTCCTTTAGTATCCATTTGATACCCATACATTTTACAATGCTCTTCAGTAATACCCTCAACCGTATTTATTCTTGGTACCCAAAACATTTCTACTTTAGGATTAGCATTAATTATAGCCTTTATGTTTTCAATTAAAAGTTGAGATGGAACCTCGTCTGAATCTAATTGAAATATCCATTCTTTTGTACAGATAGAATTTAAGTAATTCTTTTGTGACGCAAAATCTTTATTTAATTTTCTTTGTTCAAATTTATTTATAAATCCACCTTTAATATATGGCTGTAACATTTCGATATGGCTATCATAACTAAAGTCATCAAGTATAACAACTTCATCGTGTTCTTGGTCTTTGTAAGACATTAGATAATCAAGTAAACGTTTTAATTCAAACGTTTCATTATGTGATGTTATGGCAAAACTAATCATAATATTGCATCTAATACGGCAGGGTCTATCTTTACAGGTTCAAGAAAGACTTGATTTCGTGTAGCTCTATCATAATAATATGTTCTGTAAATACCATATCGTTTAATAAATTCTTTTGTTTTTGAATATACCACAGGACTTTTACCTTCAACTAATATTTTTATTATTTTATTATCTTTGTCTACTTCTTTAGGAGTACCAATCTTTTCAAATAATTTTAATAAAGTCTGTTCATTTCTGATAGCAGGAACATTTCGTACATCTAATTGATAACCATGTAATAATAGATTTTTTGAATTAGGATGCTTCAATCTCTTTTCAAGAACAATAACACTTCTTTTAGTAGACCGACCATCACTACCTAAATATCTAAAAGATATTATATCTCCTCTATCAACTTTACCCCAACTATAAGTTTGTTTAGCCATCAACGTTTACCGTTTGTGTTATACCAATACACCTACAAGCTTCAAGAAATTCTTGTGGTTTAAATGATTCTGCACCATCAACATCAAGAAATGTTTCATAAAACGTACCATCTTCTTTAGGGTAATTTACTCTTTCACTTTCAGGTATTTCTTTTACCTTAGCAACTTTATAGTACCAAAGATTAGGAGTCCCTTCAGGATAAATCATACCCATTGTACCCATATTTATAACAGATGGATACCATTCTAATTGTCTTTCTGTATCTTCTATTTTTAATTCTTTAACTAACGATGTATAGTTTTGTGTTTCATTATCACATTCATTTAATTTAAGAGCCGAGTTTGTAGTATAACCACAATCAAAACATAAATATGATTCAAATCCTTCATCAGTTTTCTCAACAAAACAACTACTTTGTTCTTTTATAGAACATATTGGACAACTTGTTTTTTCTTCCATATTAAGCCTTCTTTAGTGTGGGTAATTTTATTCCAACTTGTTGAGGTAAATCTTTACTCATCTCATCCAACATTTTACCAAATTTATCTGTCATTGCAGTTAGTGTAAATTCTGTAGATTTCATTTTTTGAGCATAACCTTTAGTTTGAAATTGTTTATAATTATCAAAGACGTATTTTAAAGACATTTTTGCTGCTTCTTCATCAACGTTAAACCATTGTGATTCACTATGTCGATAGTCTTTTGGAACTGAATCGTTATGTACTTTATCTAATCTACCACGTAGTAAAACAGAGTATTCACCATCAAGAAAATCTGTATGTCCTGACCAACCTGTTGCTATAACAGGTTTTCCTGTAGTGCTAAATTCTAATAAAGGTCTTCCATATCCTTCACCCTTAGTAAATGATACCATTGATTTTACTTTAGGATGATTATACAACTCATTCATTTGTTCATCTGAAAATTCACCATGTACGAAATAAATTTTAGGTAACTTCACATCAGAACCAAAACTATGTTTTATTTCTCTCATTCTATCTAAACATCTGTATTTATCTACAGGAGAAAATGTACCTGTTGATGTTTTCATTATCAAAGCAGGTGCATCTTTTGTGTCTTTAAATGTATCTAAAAAATTGTATACTAATTTTCCAACATCTTTTCTATCGTGACCATAAGGACCACTTAGCCAATGTCCAACAAATAAGTAACAAAAATCTTCTTTTATAACATCTAATTCTTTGACCAATAGTTCTGAATATTCGTTTACAGGTTTGTAAATAGTTTCATCATAACCTTCAAATAAAACTTCTATAGGTTTTGTACACGCTATTGTTTTTTTATTTTCATCTGTATAAGTCATACTCATAACTTCTTTTACAAAGTTTGAAGGCACTAAATTGTAATCCATTCTATTCATAGCATTTACCCAATTAGGATTAGGATGTGTCCATTCCACTCCTGCAGTAATACCTATATTGAGTTTACCAATATTTTGAAACTCTGTAGGAACACTTATGTGTATGTGAATGTCAGGCTGTCTATCAATCTTACCATCAAACGATATTGTATCAACTATACGTTTATCTCTTGCACTATTAATATTCAATGCATTTTGTGGAGTCATCCCCCATCTAATAGGCATAGTCTTGACATCATAACCTAAATCTAATAATGAGATTACAATATCTCTTGCGTGTGAACCATAACCACTACGAGTACCTATAGGTCCTATAACCGTTACTAATTTTTTCATTCTATACCTCGTATACTTGAAATTGTTTAACAGGTTTCCAATTCTTCCAACAATTTTCAGCCGATTCAATTACAGCCTTACCCATATTTTTTGCTGATAACATTGTGTCTTCACGTAGACAATATTCTCTACCTTCTAAACCTGCCTTTTCTCTATCTTCCTTGGGTGTATTATACCACTCAAGTAACTTATCACCAATATCTTCCCATCTACATCTATCATCAAAGATATATGGAGTAGGAGGAGAACCTTGTAATGAACGACACGCAGGCCAAACAGGCTTTACCCAAGAACCATGGTCTTTATATCTACCATCGTGATTAGAGCCCCACTCTTCGGTGTAATCTTCTTTTGTTAAAAGTGAACCATCTTCTTTTCTAAATCCACATTGGTCTTGTAAACCACCTGTAACATTAACAACTATTGGAGTTCCTGTCATTAATGATTCTGCTGTACCTAATCCAAATCCTTCATTTGATGCCATATTAATTGTAACGTCAGCCATATTGTATAGATAATTCAGTTCTTCTTGTGGAAGATTATCTGATATGAACATACAATCTCCATGTTTTAGATTATGTTTTGCAACTGCCATCAAGTCTGTACCATTATTATCAACAGGAGCAGTCTTCATTATCAACAATGAATTTTTACGTTGTTCTTCAGTTAATTGTTCTAACATATGATTATATGCAAGTATAACATCACCAGGAAGTTTTCTTCTGATGTTTCTATTATTCCATAAGATAATAAAATTAGTATCTTTATTTCTTAATGTCTTCTTTTTAAACTCAATAAACTTTTTGTGTTCTTCACTATCTTCTTGTATAGGATAGAATACTTCTTCGTGTATACCATGAGGTACAAGAGTACACTCCCAATCTTTTACAGGAACATTTTTTCTAACGTTACGTACAATATTCCAAGTCTGTTTTGTTATGTTCATTAAGCAATCAACTGATTCATAGAATGGTTCATTCCAATGTGGATATGGTAAATCATCCCATATGTTATAATAGAATATTGGTATTTGTGTTCTAATTTCGTGACTCATTTCAAATAACCACTTCCAAAATCTTGGGTCTGTATAAATCATTATGGCATCAGGTTTTTCTTTAATCATCAAATGTCTTACCATCTCATCATTACCATAACCTGATGTTGGATATACGTGTAAATAAGCATCATCAACGCCTGTAAACTCTCTTAAATCTTGTGAACAATCAAATTGTTTTCCTTCATCAGGATGTTTAATTGCACCTCCTATTTGAGCCCAATCATACAAGTGGCACGTTTGTCTAATAATTTCTAAAGACATAACTCCAACACCTGAGTTCATTCTACAATCATCAGATAATAGAAGAATTTTTTTCTTCTTAACTTTATTAGGGTCAATCTTTTTTAATTTTGGTAATTTCATCTTAGCCATTTAAAACCTCTTTGTCATCTACATATTGCATAAAGAAGTATTTGTCCAACACTTCTAACTTATCATCATACTCAGCAATAATTTCCAACTCTTTTTCTATCGTTTCCATAATGTCAGGATGTTCTGCAACTCCTGCAGGATTATTCAAAAGATTCTCAACATTGATTCTATGTTTTTCAATGTGAGCTTTG
>TARA_R100000278_G_scaffold5621_2_pt1 | contig 17496 bp, 8 predicted proteins | sample TARA_R100000278 | Tara Oceans TARA_R100000278 (sample SAMEA2620755) | marine metagenome | biome: marine biome (ENVO:00000447); feature: deep chlorophyll maximum layer (ENVO:xxxxxxxx); material: "saline water (ENVO:00002010), including plankton (ENVO:xxxxxxxx)" | depth 66 m | reverse complement strand
CCAACAAACCCTACGCTTTGGAGCACTAGTATAGTTGAATATCCAAGTTCTACGTTAAAACAAAACAGAAACTATCAAGCAGGCTTTGTATTTGCAGATAGGTTTGGTAGAGCTACATCTGTAATATTGTCTAACTCAGGTGACGCTAGTGGTGGCTCTGCATCTCAGTTTTCAACTGTATTTTCACCTTACAATGATAGTGGTGTAAATATTGGAGATTGGCCTGGAGATACTTTGTTGGTTCAATTAAACACAGAAATACCAACTTCACCTAACGCATCTAGTTTATATCCAGGTGTTTACAATGGAAATCCAAGCGATCCTAATTATAATCCATTAGGTTTTTTCTCATGGAAGATAGTTGTTAAACAACAAGAGCAAGATTATTACAATGTATATCTTCCAGGTATATTAAACTCTTATCCGCTTGATAATGAATTAGAAGTGGGTTTAACATCGCATATCGCGTTGTTAAATGACAATATAAATAAAATACCTAGAGATTTAACTGAAGTAGGTCCAGAGCAAAAACAATTTAGAAGTTCAGTAGAGCTTTTTGGTAGAGTACAAAATACAAATGTTGTAGCAAATGGTACTTCTGGAGTTTCATTATCTACTAACTTTGGCGCTTTAAACGAACAATATTTTCCATCTAGATTTGCTGATACTGTTTCAACTATCGCTTCAGAATTTGATTTATTTGATGTTGCACCTTTCCAAGGATCATCTAGTTTTCCAGCTAAATTAACTTTTTCTTTTTACGAAGCTGAATCAAACCCTTTAATTGGTAGAATATCTACTACTAATCCTATAGGTCAAATTGAAGATTCAGGTAATACTAATCCAACTTATAGTATACAAAATTTAGCTGTATATGAAACAAAACCTACTGAATCAAGATTAGATATATATTGGGAGACAAGCACGTCTGGTAAAATAACAGATTTAAATGAAGAAGTAGCACAGCAATCTGGAGCTACTATATTTGATATAGATGATTTTGATTTTTTGTTTAACGAAAGTTTTGGGGTTTGGCAAGGATCTCAACCTAGTAACTATAATCAACCAGCAGCTTTTACCGCTAATCCCGAGTTAGTTCAATCGTATGGTGAAGCTATTGTTACTGGTGATTTTTATTTTGTTACATCTGCAAATATTCCAATAACAAATATAAACATAACTAATTTTAGTGTAGTTGACGGAAACAACGTGGATGTGACTAATCAATTTATTTTGATGAAAATACAAGTTGGTCAAACTTATACTAAATTTGATGGAACAGTAGCAGGTCCATATACTGAAGATAGATTTATAGTTGTAAATAATACGTATAAAAACTATATAGCAAACACACCTAACGACAGAATTTATACTTTTACAATAACCGCAGAAGACGTAACACCAAACACGCCAGCAGTAGGTATACTTAGAACATTTAATTTAAATCCATCAACTGGTTTAGAAAATACACCAACAACAATTGAGACAGTTATACCTGCTCAAATAGTTGTATCTTATGGATATAGTGTTACTGCAAATGGTATGGCAGGTCAAACTCGTTTTACTGCTACTAATGGAGCTAATAACGATGGTAGTACAACAAATCCTCAATACGCTAATAGGCAAAACGGTATAACATGGAGTATAGTTAGCCAAACAGACGCTAGTGGTAATGCTGTTAACGCGTTTAAAGTAGATCCAGGTGCTGCGCCACCTACAAGTAATTCCGATGGTGTTATACTTGAAAATACTTACGGTCAAAATAGTGGTAGATTTATAGTAACGCTTAGAGCTACCGGCTCTGATGGCACTTTTTCACAAGCTACTTTTGATTTAATAATTGGTGAAGAAACAGCTGGTGGTAGTTTTGAAGATGGAACAACTTATTACGGTAATCTAGCAGGGTCTCCTAATAGTGTGCCTGGTGAGTATCGCGTTGGTTTTGGTTTTGCAGGTGCTTCAAATGGTCTTGGTTATATAGCAAGTTTTCATAATAATTCTGCAGACTTTGCAACCGATAGTAGTTTAGCTCAACAAAGCCAAGGAAACAATGGAGGTTTAAAACCAAACTCAGGTACTGGAACTAGTGATGTTGGATGGGGTACTAGTGTCACTGGAGCTAACACAACTTGTTATAGTCCTACTTCTCAAGGTGGATCACCTACAAACCCACAAAACTTTACACAAAACTTTACTGTAAAAGGGCCAAGTGGAGGATACGGTTTACCACAAGGAACTGGTTATGTTAGAGTGGATATGGTATTCCCAGCGTTAGATCCATCTAACTTTCCAAGCGTGGCTCAGCAAATAGATCAGATATTTAGTGTTGAGTACAGAAATCCAAACGGAGCTGGATATCCTAACAACTGGGATAGAGCAAGAGACATAGAAGGTATAAATTTATCTTCTGAAACCTTTAATGGTGTAACGCTTGCTAACTTTTTATCTAACGGAGACGGTGTTACTGCTTATCCTGCTAACTTTACTGCAAATCAAGGAGAAAGAATTAGATATGGGTGTTTAAGTAATGTAGGCTCAGGTATCGTTCCAAGCAACGCAGTTGGTGTTTATCTTCAAAACGGTAATAGCAATAGTAATAATAATGACGCATATTTTTCAAGATGGTTTGTAATAGGTAACAGTCCGTATTATAATGCTGGTACTGGAGCTGGTGAATATCGTTTAGTAGCAGGTCTTTTATCCACTAGAGGTTCAGTAATGCCTGGAAACACGTATGGTGTAAGATGCTTTAACGCTCAAGGAACTTCTCTTGGTGTTAACATGCTAGTTACAATTTCAGCTGGAGATTTTTATTATGGCTTTGGAAATAATAGAGCTTTCGCGTATAAAGTTAATACAAATCAGTTCAGCACTAGAACTGCAGCTGAAAGTGTAAGTGTTAATTCAATAAACCAATTAGTATACGCAAGAGAACCATTACCTAGATATGTTACTACATTTTATCAAGATATAAGTTTAACTACACCGTATAATTTTGGAACTACTTCAGGGCCAATATATTTAGCTTATAGACCAAGTGATACAGCTCCAAGTGGTTCTAGTTTTGTTGCAAACGCTACAGGAGGTTCCTCATCTACAAATTTACGTATGGCGCAAGCTGCAGAGTTTGCTGCAGGGGATAGTAACGTATCTAAATCAACAACACAGGATAGAAGAATATGGACAGGTTATTTTCAATTAAACGGTACTAATGGTGCTGCAAAAGCAGCAGGGCAAAGCAGACCTAAAAAAGCATAAAAACAAGTGATTAGATATATATGGCACTTATAGAAGTTAAATATTTTAATTCGTTTTTATTAAGAAAAACAGTTAATGGTATAGGCCAACCAATTGAACCTGGAACTCCTATATGGGCCGGATCAAGAGGTATACCTCAAGCAATAGGTGGATATCCTCAAGGATCACCTATTACTACAGATGCTAACTGGGCAGTGGAAGAGTCTAGAATACGAGGTGGTTATAATAACACTCAAGTTAGTTTAGGTCCAAAAGCCTATGTTGTTGAAGATGAACCACGAGGATCTGTTAGAGGTAATGCTATGATATATTCTGGTATATACAACTCTAGAACTGGTATAAACAACACTAATCAATTTAGCGTTGGTGAAGAAATAATAAAAGCTACAGACCCTATATTTGGTAGTATACAAAAACTTTACTCAGAAGATACAAATTTAATTATATTTTCAGAACGTAAAGTAAGTAGAGCATTAATTGATAAAGATGCTATATATACAGCTGAAGGTGGAGGTGTACCTGTTAGTCAACTTAATTTAGTTATAGGACAAATAAACGCATACGCTGGTGAATATGGTATAGCTACAAACCCAGAAAGCTTTGCAGTATATGGTTATAGAAAATACTTTGTAGATAGAAACAGAAATGCTGTATTAAGATTATCTAGAGATGGTATAACAGAAATATCTAACTATGGTATGATTGACTTCTTTAGAGATCGATTAAGTGAAAATACTTCAGCACAATATGCAACTCAAGGTAAAATTATAGGAGGTTGGGATATATATACTAAACAATATGTAGTTTCTTTGCAACCACCAGAAGCCTCTGAGGCAGGTGATTATACTTTGTCTTTTGATGAAAGTGTATTAGGTTGGCCTTCTTTTTATTCTTTTAAACCTACTATAATGTTTAGTTTAGGTAATAGGTTTTTTACAGGAGTAAATGGATCAGTTAACACTGTTAATACGAGCGTTTGGCAACATAATGCTGATGATTCTAGTACGCCAAGAGCTAATTTTTACGGTGTAAATTACAAATCAAATATAACTTTTATTGTAAATCCACAACCAAGCGTATCTAAAGTATTTAAAACTGTAAACTACGAAGGTAGTAATGGTTGGAAAATAACACAATTTGTATCAGATACAACAGGATCAGACAGTGTTGATGTAGGACCTCAACCTAACTATACTCCTATATGGATAACACCTCAGCATAGAGATGTAGGTACAGGTATTAATAATGAAATATATAGTTATTATGAAGGTGAATATGTAATTAACCCAGCAAATAATCAACCTGTTTACAGATCAGACGCTTCACCTAACGATTATTTAACTGTATTTGGTACTGAAGATCCACCGTTTAATAAATTTTATGCAGGTTTTACTAGAAAAGAAAATAAATACTATGCTAACTTAGTTAATAATAGTACAGCTCAAGGAAACGAAGTTTCTTTTGGTCAAAATATAACTGGAATAAAAGCACGTTATTGTACGGTAACAATTGAAAATGATGATTACACTAACCCTGGAGGCATGAAAGAATTATTTGCAGTTAGCACAGGGTTTACTATGGATAATTAAATTATATGGAATTAAATACTCGATTATTAAAAGAAGAAGACTGGGAAACTTTGTGTAAATGGTGGGAATCATGGCCTAAATGGGTTAATCCTCCTAAAAGTTTTTTACCAGATAACGGAACCGGAGGTTTAATGGTTGAAAAAGATGGGCGTTCTATATGCGCTGGGTTTCTTTATATGACTAATTCTGACGCTGTTTTGCTTGAATGGATAGTATCTGATCCTGAGTATAGAGATAGTGACAGAAAAGACGCGATAGAGCTTTTAATAACATCAGCTGAAGAGCTATGTAAAAAGCTAGGCAAAGTACACATGTTTAGTATTGGTAGAAACAGACATTTAATAAACACACATAAAAAATTAGGCTGGACAGTAGACGAAAGTCCATCACACGAATTAATAAAAAACATTTAATATGGCAGTAGTAACGGCAGTAGCAGCGGGTGTAGCGGTTGCATCAACAGTAGTTGGTGGTGCCGTTCAAGCAGGTCAAGCTAAAAAAGAAGCTCGCAAATTTAGAAACGAAAAAGAAGCCGCTGCTTTTAGGGTTAAACAACTAAAAGAAGGTAGACAAGATATTATAAATCCTTATTCAGGTGTAACTAGTTTAGCTAGCTTAGCTAGTGATTTAAGTGGCCAAATGAGTAATCCATTTGCACAGTTAAGTGTTGCTACTCAAGCCGCAGAAATGCAAGCTGAAGAAGCTGATATATCTTTAGCTAATACTTTAGACGCGATGCTAGCAACAGGCGCTGGGGCTGGTGGTGCTACTGCTCTTGCTCAAGCAGCTCTAAGAAGTAAACGTGGTATATCAGCAAGCATCGAACAACAAGAAGCTAATAATGAAAAACTAAGAGCGCAGGGCGAACAAACATTACAACAAAACAAAATAGCTGAACAACAAAGATTACAAGGTATAGCGATATCAGAAGGTCAAAGAGAGCAAGCTGCAGAAGCTCAAGGTAAAATATTTGAGTTTCAAGCTGAAGAAGATAGACGCAATGCTGATATTAGTTATGAAATTAGTAAAGAGCAAGGAGCTGCACAAAGGCAACAAGCCGCTAACGCTGAGCGTAGAGCTGCAACAGCTGGAATATTCAGTGGTATAGGTAATATTGCTGGCAGTATAGCTGGAGCAGGATTAGGCGGAGCATTCACTCAAGGTAGCAGCAATTATATAGGAGGGAACTAAATTATGGGATATACAATACCAGGACCAGATTATACTTACGTGCCAACAGGAGTTAACGTTGGTGCAGAAATAGGTAAAAGCGTTGGTCAGTCGTTTGCGCAAGGTTTAGCTGCTGGCACTAAAGTAAGAAGAGCTCAGCAAGAAAAAGCTGAAAAACTTGGACAACTTAAAAATAAATTTAAAAATACAATTTTATTAAACGTTGATAAACAAATAGGATCTTTTCAAGAAACAGTCAAAAAAAATTATGGGGCTAGCGATCAATTGTTTTCTCAGTTTACAGCTATTGCAGAACAAAAAGGCGAAGCTTCTTTAGAAGCTCAACTGTTAATGCAGTTTGGCGAGTTTGACGAAAATGATCAAATAGAGTTTAACGGTGAAATGGTTTCAAGAAGACAATTAGCTGGTATAGTTACTGACTTTAATAATTATACTAATGCTAGCATGGGTCAAATCGGAGGTCTTGTTGCTGACGCTAAAGCTTTTTTAGATCCTAACGCAGATGCAACTCAATTTGTTATAGGTGATCCAACAAACGGCGAACAGCTTTTTAACGAAGTGTTTCTTACTAATATAGCTGGTAAACCAAATGCTTTTGGTGAAGATGCGTTTGCTAGTAGAAGCGTTACTAATCCAAGTGGCATTGAAAACGCGATATCTTCAGAGGTAAAAATACCTACTAACTCTTCTTTTCTAAAAGACTACAGAGAAATAGGTGGTCAATTACCAGAAGAAGGTGAAACAAAAAAATTTAAATATGGTACGTTAACTAATAAAGATGGGTACTATGTTTTTAGTGGTGAGCTAAACGCTGCAGTATATGGTACAGAAGAAGGTTTTGATTTAGTACAAAACACAGAAGCAAATTTAGATATAGGTGAAGTTATGAAGTCAACTGGTTTTATAGATGATGAACATAATATAAAAGACGTAAACTTATCACAGACATATCTAACAACTACAGGTCAAAAAGGTAGTGATACTTTAGAGTTTAATGATAGAGTAGTATTAATAAATAACATGACGGGTTCATCTGCTTTTAACGACGAACTAAAAGCTAAAGCTTCTACTGTGTTTAGAACAGGTAGTAGTTTAGATTCACAAGCTCAATTTATGATAAACAGTGGACTTACTACTGGACCAGATGGAAGTAATTTAATGGAGTATTTAAAAAATGCTAGTCAACAAGACAAAATAGATTACTTAAGTAGTATAATGGCTAGCGATATATTAGAAAATCAATTTAAAACTTTTGATGATGAAATGCTTCAAGGCGCTCCTACAAATGGAACTCCATTTTTAACAAGTAGATCTATATCAAAAGCCGAAGCCGATCAGCTTAATGCAGCTGGTCTTTCTAATGCTAATGGGCAGCAGTTTGAAGAGGGTCAAATGGTATACGTTCAAAGGTCAATTAAAAATCTAGGTGACGAAGAACAAAAAGAATTAAGCGACTACAAGACAGCTAGACAAATAACTATGGACAACGCTTCTGAAATTGACAGAGAATTTAGCGATCTTAGACGTCTACAAGTTAATCAGTATTTACGAGGTAAAATTGAAGATTTAGGAATACCTATAGAAGCTACCGAAAACGAAAATAAAGAGCTTACTGGATATGCTATAGGTAAAGGATTTAATATAAAAATTAGACCTGGGGATACACCTTTAGAAGTAAAAAGAAAGATATTACAAGCTAGTGGTCTTACGCTTAAACAAGCTAATGATATGCTAGAAGGTCAAACTAATCCTTCTCGAGAAGAATTAAATCCAACATTTGATTCTTTAACGCCAACATTAAATAGACCAGATTTACCAACAGGTTAAAAAATTAAATTATGTTTGAATATCAAGGATATCAATATACTTTAGAAGAACTCCAAGCTGCTGCTGATGCCGCTGGTATTTCTTTAGAAGAATACATTGCTAAACACGGAATTAAAAAGGTGGGAAAGCAAACGGGTGTTGCGGAAAAGGGTGCAACTGTAACACCGATAACCGGGACTGTACCCGAGACTCAAATTGTAGAAACTCCTATAGTAGAGAGTGGGGTATTAGAGTCGGTGGAGTCTTCATTGGCATCACTATCAACAGATAAATTTAAAGGCCCTTCAATATCAGCTCCACAATACCAAGAAGTAGAGCAAGGGTTAGAAAATCAATCTGCTCAACAATTAAATCAAAGTTTAAATACAAATCAAAATCTAGAAGATGACTATGCTGGTTTAAATCCGCTGGATGGTATTAAAGCTTTAGCTAAACTACTAGGTAAAGCTGGAGACTATATGTTTGGAGAACCTGAAACAGTAGAAGACGTCGGATTTGTAGAAAGTATGTATGGCATTTTAGTTAATGGTCTTAATACAATAGGTGGTGTAGATACAAGAGCGGAATTTACTTTAGCTTCTTTAGCGCAAGAAATACCTGACGAACTATTTACTACTGCATTAGGCGAGAAATTAGGTAAAAAAGCTATTGAAGAAAACAACAAGTTTTTTAATAAAACAAATCAAGAGATGGATGCTTTAGCAGAAGTCAACATGCAGACTCTTGGTTTTAAAGACATAGGTAAAAAAGCTGGAGGCATATATGTTTATTCACCGTTTACAGGCTTAATGAACACTGAAGATGTAAAAACTGGTATAGCTGCAACTGTAAATGGTATATCTCAGTTTTTAACATCAGCGGCTATAAGCTATGGAACTGGTGGTGTAGGACTTGCGTCAGATATGGTTGCTTACTCTATAAAAGATTACAATGACAGTAAAGCTGAAGAGTTAGGTATAACAACAGAAGAACTTTTTAATACTGGTCAAGGTGAGGTTGTGATACCTGCTTCGTTAGGAACTGTAGGTTATTTACTCGAAAGAGCTGGTATAAAAGGTTGGCAAAAAGCTTTAAAGAATATGACGCCTGGGGCTAAAAAAGCTTTGTTTACTTTCTTAAACACAGGTACTAAAGAAGGTGGAACTGAGTGGGTGCAAGGCGGTATAGAAGAACTCAACAGAGGTTTAGGTGCTGGTAGAAGTTATCTTGAAGCAGAAGAGTCTGCTTTAAATTACTTATTTTCTGAAGACGGCGTTGAAAACTTTTTACAAGGATTTGTAGGTGGCACAGGTAGTGTAGCGATAACTAGAGCATCTAGACAATTAAGAAGTGGTAAAGATCATGAAGCTGTTCGTGACATAATATTAGAACTTAATGACTTAGAAAATAGTAAGTTTAGAAAAAATTTAACAGTAGAAGAAATAGCTGATATTAATACAGCTCAAGAAGAACTTAGGTTTAATCTAAGAAACATTATTGATAAAAGTAATACATTAGCTGGTACGTTATCTGATAGTCAAATAGAAAGTTTAAATGCTAACTCTGATTTTCTAACTACATCGGCAGATAGAATAAATGAAATAAAATCATCTGACAAGTTTACAGACAAAGAAAAAGAAATACTAATACAAACTATAAACAAACGTAGAGAGGTTGCAAGTCAAAACATATTTGATATAAGAAACGAAGCTGAACAGTTTTACGATAACTTGTTTAATGTTAGAGAAGCAGCTAAAGAAGATGATAACATAAGAGTATTAGATTTTAAAAATGCTGCTGAAATACAAGCGTATTTAAATGATAACCCTAATCTTGTAGCTGAAGGTGGTAGAGTGGCAGCGTCTGGTGAACAAGGATTTTTTATACCTGGGCAAGGTGATGGGCCATCTACAATTATAATTAACAGAGAAAAATCGTTAAACGAAAAAGCTGTTAATGTTGCTAGCCACGAGTTTCTTCATTATGTTTTAAATCAAACAATGAAGAAAAATCCTATGGCTGCTATAAATTTAGGTAACGCATTGCTTAGAGAGTTAGATAAGATCGATGTAAACAAAATAAAAGATAGCAACTTTAAAAAACGAATGGAGCTCTACAAAGATGATAAAGTAGAAATCCAGATGGAAGAAGCTTTAACTTTATTTTCAGATGCTTTAGCTACCGGTGATATACAGCTTAATGCAGATATCTCTACACTGCTTGGTGATAAGTTACGTAGAACTTTTGGTAGGTTAGGTGTTAATGTAAAATTTAACGAAGGTAGTGATGTAGTTAATTTTATAAAAGATTACAACAATAGTTTAAGTAAAGGTAAACTAACTAAAAGTCAACAAGCTGTACTACAAGAAGGAGCTGAAGGTGAGTTAATACCACAAGCAGAGCAGCAAGCTGACGAACAGCAAGTTAAAGCCTCAAAAGGTATTTACCAAGAAGTTGAAACGTTTAAAGATGATTTAGTAAACGAGCAAAGTAAAGATGCTACAGCTTTTTTAATTGCTGACAAGTTACAAAACGAAGTAGATCGTAGATTAAAGTTAAATCTTGATGAAATACAGAAAGAAGATATAATTAGAAACTTTTTGTTTGATGACAAAAGAGGATTAGTTGGTTTGTTAAAAGATTATGATCCAGCTAAAAATAAAAGTGTAATGGGTTATTTAAACTCAACTACACCTGGAGGTAAACTACTTGATGTTAGATTACAAGAGTTTTATAAAAACGATCCTAGATACAACCAAATAATTCAATCAACTACCGATGAAGCTGTTCAACGTAAAGCTGAAAGAGTAACTTCAGAAGATATTACAGAGACAACTACTGAGGATGTTACAGATAAACCTTTAGCTAAAAAACCTACTGAAACTGTAGTATATAGTGACGAAGTTTTAAGCAATGTAGGCGCTGCTAACACTGAAGCTTTAGAAAATAGAATTACAGAAGAAATACAAACTGCATTTAAAGGTAAAGATATATCTAGATTTAAAGAGCTAAAAGATATACCTAAAAACATAACACAGTTATACGCTGATATGTTTGGGCTTTCAACTGTAGACGGTATAGTTGATTTTAAAAGAAACTTTCCTAAGCTAGATGAAGGTGCTGTTAGAAACATACGTACGTTTTTAAACAGAAATGCTGAAGATGATTTTCGTAGATTACCAAAAACAAAAGATGACCAAAAAAGAGCAACTGGTATAAAGCAGACTAAGCTTGGTAAAGTTATGTACGATGCTAACGATAATCTTGTTGGCACGCTTAAACAGTACAAAGATATTCTTCAAGGTAAAAATATAACTCTTCCAGCTTACGATGGTGAAATGATTGAGTTTAATAGGATCGTAGACGGTAAAAAACTACCAATATATAGAGACTCACAGCACTACAAAGCAGCATTAAAGTTTCACATACAAAACCGTATAGCTGAAGATGTTATGCCCGATAAAGCTCAGCGATTAAGTGCTGGACTTAAATTTAGTAAAGCTGAACCTAAAGTAGAAGATTCTTTTGAAAGATATATATCTAGTATAACTAAAGGAGAAAAAGAATTAAGCGCAGAGCAGATAGAGCAAGAAATAAGTTATATAAAAAATCTAGCTCAAGAGCAGGGTGTTGAAGATGAAGATATTATAAGACAGTTATTTACTAATGATAAAAATTATAAACAGCTTAGGTCCACTGTAGGTGTTCCTGCTGGGGGTAAAAATAAAATATCTTCTGTAGAGAACGCTGTTAATTTAAGACAAACTCAAAAAGATTTTGTCAAAAAAATGATACCAGAAGGTAAAACTTTTGATCAACTACCTAAACAATATCAGCAGTTTATAATAGACACCGTAGGTTTTGGCGATACGCGTATGACACTAGCAGGCGTTCCTTTAACTTACAAAGCATATAATACAGATAAGAATTATTCTTCTTTGTTAACAGCTGCTTTTGGTGAAGACGTATTAACAGGTACTGGTAAAAATATAAGTAACTTAGAAAATGTTTTTGCTCCAAGAAATTGGGGTCAAAAGGGATTTAGAGGTAAAGTAGAACAAATAGTAAAACAAGAAGGTATTACGCCTGAACAAGCTAAAGTAGAAGTTGAAAAACTATTAGTAAAAGAAGGTAATGATATAGATGAAACGTTAGCTGCTAACATACAAGTTGTCAATAATGCTTATGATGCTTTAGCAGATATGGTTATTGAAAGTCCTAATTCAAAAACTTTAGAATCTATAGTTGATTTGTTAGAGTCACAAGTTAATAGAGCTACTGGTGTTTTTAAAGGTTTAATACCAGTTACTAGTTTTAGTATGAAACCTGAAAGAGGTACTACTAAAAACCAAAACAAAGAAATGCACAATGAGCATTTAGTTGAACTATTTAACGCTAACAAAAACTTTATAAACCTATTAAATCAGTATATAAAAGGTAGCGTAAATCAAGAACAGCTAAAACAAAAGATTAAAGAAAATACTAATAGTCTTGAGCAAGCTGTTATACCAGAAAGATTACGTGTAGAGAAAGACGCGTCAGGTAGTGCTATTAGAGATTTTGCAGATCCTTTAACGTTTTTAGGTAAAGATGCTGATGATCAAGTTATAATAGGTACACGTAAACTAGTAACAGGTGAAACGTTTACTGGATTAAATATGGCTGAGTTTATAGCTAAAAATTTAACTTTAAGCCAAATGCAACAACTTGCTAGATTTAATCGTAATGAATTAAACTCTGAAGGTGTAATTGTAAAACAAATAATAGACAATAAGAAAAACTATATTAAAACATCTAAGTCTAATAACTCTAAACTACCAGATGGTTTTGATTTAAATAATCCTAAGTCTTGGGATAGATTTGATATGTTAGATGTTGTAGTTAGGCAAAAGTTTCCAAAGACTAAAAACTATTTATACCCATATGAGCAGCTTACTATTGAAGAGAAAATAGAAGTTGTAAAAGATATTCCAGGTTTACAAACAACAGCTGGTTTAAAGTTTAGTAAATCACCTACAAACCAAGATATCATTAACGTAATGAAAGCGGCTGATATAGCCGTAGAAAAAGCTAGAGACGCTAACGCTCCTAATAAAGGTATAAGTGTTTGGGACTTTGACGATACACTTGCTACTACAAAATCTAATGTATTGTACACTATGCCTGATGGTAGCACTGGCACTTTAAACGCTGAAGAGTTTGCAGCTCAAGGTGAAGAGCTTGGTAAGCTTGGAGCTGAGTTTGATTTTAGTGAATTTGAAAAAGTTACTAAAGGAGCTAAAGGTCCTATGTTTGAAAAGGCAATAGCTCGTAATAAAAAGTTTGGTAATGAAAACGTTTTTATTCTTACGGCTAGAACACAGTCAGCTGCTAAACCAATACACGAATTTTTAAAATCTATAGGTTTAGATATACCACTTAAAAATATTGTAGGTTTAGGAAACAGTTCTCCACAAGCAAAAGCTAGATGGATTGTTAGTAAAGCTGGCGAAGGTTATAATGATTTTTATTTTGCAGATGATGCTTACAAAAATGTTAAAGCTGTACAAGATGCTCTTAGCATATTAGATGTTAAATCAAAAGTAAGACAAGCTTACATTAAACATAGCAAGTCAGAAGCGTTAGATAAAGGATTTAACGATATACTAGAACAAACAACTGGCATTGCATCGGAAAAAGAATACAAGAAAGTTAAAGCAGAAGTAGCTGGTGCATCACTTGGTAGAGTGTTTAGAGGTATACCGTACTCAGCTCAAGACTTTGTAGGTTTGCTATATGAAACATTAAGTAAAGGTAAACTTGGCGACTCACAAATGGCTTGGTACAACGAGCATCTAATTAAACCATATGCTAGAGCTGTTAACGATATTGACAACGCTAGACTTAGTGTTATGCAGGACTACAGAGCTCTTAAAAAACAATTAGGTTTTGTACCAAAAAAATTAAGAGCAAAGCTACCAGGTGAACCATTTACAAGAGAGCAAGCTGTTAGAGTTTATATATGGAACACACAAGGTTATGATATACCTGGTATTAGCAAACAAGATTTAAAAGATCTTGTTGAGTATGTGCAAAGTGATAGTGAATTAGAGGCTTTCGCGAAGCAAGTTATCGCTATACAAAAAGGTGAATATGCTAAACCAAAAGAAGGTTGGCCAGCTGGTACTATAACAACTGACATACAAGAAAGTATAAATAAAGGTGTTAGAGCTAAGTATCTGACTCAATGGCAAAACAATGTTGATGTTATATTCTCTGAAAAGAATATGAACAAGCTTGAGGCTGCGTATGGTAAAAAGTACCGTAAAGCTATGGAAAATATGCTAGATCGAATGAAGACTGGCCGCAACAGAAGGTTTTCAGATGACAGCTTGACTGGTAGATTTACAGATTGGCTGCAAGGCAGTGTCGGAGCTATTATGTTCTTTAACTCTAGATCTGCGTTGCTACAAAATTTATCATCTATAAACTTTTTAAACTTTACAGATAACAATCCATTAGCTGCAGCAAAAGCTTTTGCAAATCAAAAACAATACTGGTCAGACTTTAGTAAACTTATTAACTCTGATTTTTTGAAAGCTAGAAGATCTGGCCTACGTATGAATGTAAACGAAGCAGATATTGCTGATATGGCTAAAAAAGGTGGACCAAGAGCTGTTATAAGTAAACTATTACAATTTGGTTTTACACCTACACAAGTAGCAGATAGTTTCGCTATTGCATCTGGTGGAGCTACGTTCTATAGAAACAGGATAAAATCTCTAATGAAACAAGGAATGTCTCAAGCTGAAGCTGAGACTCAAGCATTTGAGGATTTTAGAGAAACAGCTGAAGAGTCGCAGCAGTCCGCTAGACCAGATCGTATATCAATGCAGCAAGCTGGTCCACTTGGTAGATTAATATTAGCTTTCCAAAACACACCATCGCAGTATGCTAGAATAATAGATAAATCAATACGTGATTTAAAAAATAGAAGAGGCGATGCTAAAACAAATATAAGTAAAATAATTTATTATTCTACTGTACAAAACTTAATGTTTAACGCGTTACAACAAGCTTTATTTGCTTTTGCTTTTGACGACGAAGAGCCAGAAGAGGAAGAGAAAAAAGAAAAGTACGCAAACATACTTAACAGCATGGCTGACTCTTTGTTAAGAGGTACAGGTGTAGCAGGTGGTGTGCTATCAGTAACTAAAAATGCTATAATACGTATAATAAGAGAGTCGCAAAAAGATAATCCTAATTACGAAAAAGTAGGTGCTGACTTACAAAGAATAGCTCCACCTATATCTTCTAAGTTATCTAAAATAAATCAAGCTGCAAGATCGTTTAAGTGGGACAAAGAGCAAATGATAAATGGTGGTTGGGGATTAGATAACCCAGCTTATTTAGCTGTAGGTAATGTAGTGTCAGCAACAACTAACTTGCCTATGGATAGAGCTGTAAAGAAAATAAATAACCTTATGAAAGCTTCTGATAGTGAGCTTGAATTATGGGAAAGATTAGCATTATTAGGAGGTTGGCAAGACTGGGAAATAGGATTAGATGAAGACCCTAAACCTAAAAAGAAAAAATCTAAGGGTAGAAAAGAAAAACGTATAGTAGAAAAACGTATAAGAGAATGAGCAAAGTAGATAAAAGCAAGTTAGCGTGTAACAAACCTAAGCGTACGCCTAAGCATAAAACTAAATCTCACATCGTTAAAGCTTGTGAAGGAGGTAAAGAAAAAATTATACGCTTTGGTCAGCAAGGTGTATCGACAGCTGGTAAACCTAAGTCTGGAGAATCAGCTAAACAAAAAGCACGACGCAAAAGTTTTAAAGCACGTCACGCAAAGAACATTAAAAAAGGTAAAATGTCTGCAGCTTATTGGGCGGACAAAGTAAAATGGTAAATATGAAATATATAATAACGCTGATAATATTTTTAATCTCATTTAACTCTAATGCTCAGTTTTTTAAATCATTATATGATGATTTTGTTAAGTACGGAACTGTATATGCTGCGGGTAATATCGGTAATGCTAAATTAGAACAAACAAAGTATTTTGTTAGAACTAATCCAGATAACTTATATGATATACCTCGTGTTGTAGATCAAACAACATACCACCCTAACAACTACAGAGCTGGTGTTGGGTTACGTAAGTTAGCTAGATTTGGTTATGAAAGTAAACCAAATTTTTACAATGGAACCGAAAACAATGTAGGTTTATCTGCTCCTACAGCTGCAATAAAAGGTTTAGAATATTTGTTGCACTGGGAAAAACAAAGAGTAGACGGCAACGAGTTTAATAACAGACGTTTGTTTGTAAGACATACAGGTAAATACCATATTGGTAAGTTTGAATCTAGAGAGTCTGGTAATGTTGGATTTGAGTACATATCTGGTGAAGTAAGAGCTAGACTACCTATAGGTAATAAGTTTAGTTTATCTGCAGGTATTATATATCGTACTCATCAAAAAGCATACGGGTATAATCCTATTGAAATATGGTTAAATGAAGTAGAAGTTATTGAAGGTCAAGAGCTTCCAGTAAATCCTTGGTATTCTTTAGGTTATCAATATGGTTTTCAGGACGCGCCTTATTCATCTACTGTTTATAATTCTGATGGAACTACGTCACAGATATTTAATTATTTATGGACAAACGATAGAGGTGATATAGTAGCTTATACTGACGAAGATTTTAGAGATCGTATATTTGGTGGGTTAATGAACCGCTTTAATAAAGAGGCTTGGGCTGAACTAGATCCTTTTGCTGAGATTGCGCCTATTGTTGGTTTTGATTTCTACCATTATAAAAATAATTTTTGGTTGCACGCTTATGGCAACTGGATTATGCCTCACCATAGTTATGTTGAAGGCAACGAAGATTTTAGTTATTTGCATCGTAACAGCTGGGGCAAAGGCGGTCATAATGATTTAATAGCTGGTGAACAATGGGACGATTATCAAGCAGGTTTAATGTTTGGTTGGAAAGTAACTAAGTCAATAGGTATATTTGTAGAGGGTGAATACACTAGGTTTTGGGACTCAGAAATATTTAACTCTAATTTTGGAATCAATATAACATTTAGATAATGGCTACACAGATAGGAGAAAACACTAAGGTAACTCTTGATTTGAAGACTATAGGTATGATAATAGGTTTTGTATTAACGCTAGCTGGTATGTGGTTTACATTACAAGCTGATATAGCTTTAGCTATGGAACAACCAGAACCTGTGATATCTCGTACTGAGTATGATTTAAAAGACGAATTAGTTCGTCAAACAATAATGGACACGCAGGAAGACGTTGATCAAATACTAGAAGATTTAAAAAAGATTGACGAACGTTTATATGAAATAAGAAAAAATCAATGAGAACTTTAATACTACTGCTTATAAGCGCTTTAGCACATGCGCAATCAGATGTGCCAGAAAAATATTGGATCGATGATAGTAATTTTGAAGATACAATAAGTAATGATAATGCTTTTGGTGATGACAATAACGAAACTATTGTTGTTGAGTTTTGGGCAAAGTTTAATGAAGCTAACTGTTTTAATGAGTGGAAACAAATAAAAGATGCGTCATATTATAGAGTTGATATATCAAAAGCGCCGCAAGCTAAAAAGAAATATAAGATTAGAATGGTACCTGCTGTT
>TARA_R100000278_G_scaffold119544_2_pt1 | contig 17599 bp, 18 predicted proteins | sample TARA_R100000278 | Tara Oceans TARA_R100000278 (sample SAMEA2620755) | marine metagenome | biome: marine biome (ENVO:00000447); feature: deep chlorophyll maximum layer (ENVO:xxxxxxxx); material: "saline water (ENVO:00002010), including plankton (ENVO:xxxxxxxx)" | depth 66 m | reverse complement strand
TCAAGCGCCGTTTTTAAGCGCCCCAGGGGCCCCCACTAGATGTGGTGGTTTTTATAGGACTCGCAGCGCACCCCTCCCCACCCCCAAGATATGCCAACCAAGGATCATCAATGAGGAAGAGCAAGCTCACCAAGGACGCCGAGGCGCTGATATGTCAGCTCATCAGCGAGGGGGTGCCCTTTGCCAACGCAGCGCGGGCGGCAGGCATTCACCCAAGCACTGCGCATGCATGGATGAAAAAAGGTCAGGCAGCCTCGCACGGTATGAATCGCGATTTTTACGAGGCTGTGACGCGCGCACGTGAGGACAGCATCAGCGGGCTCGTTGCACAGGTGCGCGAGGCAGCCCGCAAAGACTGGCGCGCCGCTGCTTGGCTCCTCGCACGGCTCAGCCCTGAGGGATTCACAGACCCCGCGCGGCGTCATGAGATGAAAGCAGGCGAGGCGCGCACACGTGTTATCGTGGCCGAGGCAGAGGAGCGCCTAGAGTACATCGAGGCGCGAAAGCTAACGCGTGAGGAGCTGGATCAAGATGGGGCGAAGTAGCAGAGAGAAGGGCAAGCGCGGAGAACGTGAGGTGGTAAAGGCCCTTCGCATAGCGGGCTTCGACTGTCGACGCGGCTGGCAGTCGCGGCAGGGCACCGATGAGGCTGACGTTGAAGGCACGCCTTACTGGGTTGAGGTCAAGCGGCACCGCAAAGTTAACGTGAGATCGGCCTATGCACAGGGCACAGAGGACACCGATGGCCGCCCCGTGGTGGTGATCTGGCGTGACGACTTTGGCGAATGGATGGTGTGCCTCAGCCTTGAGGACTGGGCCCGCATGGCTTTTAAGCTTCACAACGAAGACTGATGGGGCGCTATTGGCAGGATCCTGTCTGGCGCGTGCTCACTGAGTATACGAGCGAGCACATGAGGGCCCGGAGGTGCAGCCCAAGGCAGGCCCCCCGGCACATGGTCAAGATGGTGGCGCACCTTGGCAGCCCTGCTAGCTCTACGGCGCTCGCTCTGAACCTAAGCACCCGCGACGTGCATGCTTTTGCCCGTGGCCGCTTCACGCCTACGATCATCGAACAAGAGCGCTTGCACAGCTGGCTGATCTGCTGCATCTGGCGCCACCTATGGCGCGCAGGCAGCCCCGTGCACGGTCAACCGGACGCAATAGAGGAGGCAGTGCAGCACGCTGCATGCCTCGCAGACGTGCCCCCTCTGTGGTGGCGTGATTGGAACATAGCCAAAGATGAGATCGACTCATGATGCCCTTTAGCCCACCTCCCGACCCCGTCATGCGCCGCGCTTGCATGGAATGCGGGTCCATATACACTGGGCGCCTACGCTGCCCGGCTTGTGATTTCGGCATGGGCGAGCCCTTAGAAGAGGTCAAGCATGAGCAAGACGAGCCGAACACACAGCGCAGAGGCTAGACGCGCAACAGCCATCGGCGAAGCTCTGCCAGTTGCATGGGCCTCAGTGCGCGAGCTATACCCTGCCCGGATACGTGCCAAGGTGGACAGCCTCGCAGAGCGCGGTGGCATTACCCTGCGCGACCTCGGCGCCATGACCACCGCACAACTGCTGATGGACCTAGCCGATCAAAAGGCCGGCGGTGAGAGCAGCCGCCAGATCTCGGCTCACCTGCGTCTGCTCTTTCGGCTGGCCATGGTCTCGGGTGGGGCAGGTGACGCAGCCACCGCGCTCGTGCAGGTGCCGCCCGAGGTGCTCGACATGGAGATCGACGCTGATGATCTGGGCGATGATGTGATGGAGTGAGCGAGGGCCCCCGCCGTGAGTCGTGGCTGAAGCTGCGCGAGAAGCTGGGCCGCGACCATGATCGCTTAGGGGCCCTTAGGCTCGTGAGCGCCGCAAGCGGCTACGTGCCAATGCCTCACCAGTTCCGCTTCCATGTGGCCGGCGCAGGCCCTGGCAACGTCACCAAAAAGCTCGCACTGGCAGGCGTGGGCGCAGGCAAGACAAAGGCCAGCATGGTGGAGGCCGTATTGCTCACGATCATGAACCCCGGATGCGTGGGGGTTATATGTGGCCCCACCTATGATCTCGCCGTATCTGTGCTGCTGCCTGAGTGGGAACACGTGGTTAGCGCTATGCACAAGGCGGGTTACCCGATCGTCAAGCGCTTCATCCGATCCATGATGGAGGCCGAGCTAGTGTGTGGCGGGAAAGTGCTGTTTCGTTCGCACGGGAAAGTTGAATCGTTACGCGGGTTTACCTTAGCGTGGTGTGCGCTGGATGAGAGCGAGGTGAGCGCTCGCCCGCGCTATGTGTTCGATGTGATGGCCGGACGCCTACGCGACCCCCGAGCGAACGTGCTGCAGATGCATGTCACTACCACCCCCCAAGGCTTGCGCGGCGTGCCGGAAATGTTTGTGCAAGCTCGCCACGAGGCTAAAAACCTGCCCGCCCACGAGCGAGATCAGGAGCTGCGCCGCTGGTACTGCATGCGCGCCAGCTCGCACCAAAACACGCACTTGCCGGACGGCTATCTCAAAGGCCTAGAGGGCTACTCCAAACGCATGTATGAGCAAGAGGTGATGGGCAAGGTGCTGCAGCCTAGCAGCGCAGTGTGGCCCGAGGTGGACAAGGCGAGGCACGTGCTGCCCTATGTCTACGATCCTGCCCTGCCCTATACGCTGAGCGTCGATTGGGGCCGCACCTGTCACGCAGTTTGGATTCAGAAGACCTACAGCGGCGCGCTGGTCATCTTCGACGAGTACACAGGCATTGAGGGCGGCACCCCCCGCGATCGTTTGCGGCTGGAGATCGTTGAGCGCTGCCGCAAGCTCGGGAAGGATCCCGAATATGCGGTAGGGGACCGTGCGGTAAAGAGCGAGATGGCTTGGATGATCAACCAGTTTCCGAGCACCTTTGTGCGTCGCATGGTGACCAAGTACGAGCAGAGCGTGAGCGTGGGCGTCGAGATAGTGCGCGCGCTGCTTGACCCTATAGAGGGATCGCCCAAGCTCTTCGTCTCTCAGAGGCTCGCTGACTCACCCGATCCGCGCGGGATCCTTAAGTGTTTAATGGGCTACCGCTACAAAATGCGATCCGATGGTACGGTGGATCCGCAAGCATTTTGGAAAGATTCGCGCTTAGATCACGGCTGTGACGCCGTCAGGATGGCGTGCCGAGTGCTTGCGGCCGATGATGACGGCCGAGGCTTCAACGTAGAGAGGTCACATGGGGTACACAACGAGCCTGCTAACAGGCGTCGCCAACTATCAAGACGAGGATCGCGCAGGCGGTGAGCGCTGGCGTGAGCTGATGGAGGTGCTCTGGCACATGTGGCGCCGCGACGTGCGCGATGTGGAGGACCAGCGCAAAGAGCTCTACCCCAAGAACCACGATCGGCACCTGCTGATGGCTGCGCCGCTGGTCAATCGCCTCTCGAAGGAACTCGCGACCTTATACGTGCAGCCCCCTGCCCGCAGCTTCGTTGGGCCGGTGACAGAGGCCACCGCGGCGCGGATTAATCGCATCTACGAATCAGCAGAGATCAACACCGTTCTGCGCACGGCTCAGGAGTGCCTTGCCGCACTTAATCAGGCGACTGTCTGGGTGTTCCCAGTGCCCAAGATCGGCGGGGTGCGCCTTGTGCTTGTGCCACCGCATGAGCAGGCGATCGTCATGGAGGATCCGACCTCCCACGACGAGCGTGACGTAAAGGCATGGACCCTGCGCATGCCTGTTGAGCAGGATGAGGAGACGGGCGGGCTGCACTATGCCACCGCCCGCATCACCAAGGATCAGGCCGTGTACATTGACGGCCCCGAGGGTGTGATCGGAACTGGCGTCTATGCCGAGGATCTCAGCAACCCGATCGGCATGATCCCGGCAATCCGTCTCAAGGGCTCCCTACCTGCCATGGGCGAGTTCTGGTGCCCATGCCCTGAGGATCTTGTGGCCGCGCAACGCGCGCTGGCGATGTCACTGATGGATCAGCAGCACCTCGCAAGGATGCAGGGCCACGGCCAGCCGGTGATCTCAGGGCTGCCGATAGCAGCGGCGAAAGAGATCCAGTTAGGCCCTGAGACCGTCGTGGGGCTCACCGATGAACAGGCCTCCTTTGAATATGTCCAAGCAGATCCGCGCCTGAGTGACTATAAAGAGATAACGCAGTACTTTCTTGACACCGTCGTGGCCCTCAATGGGCTGAGCCCGTCTAGCGTGCTCAAGAGCAGCGCGATCACAGCCTTGGCCAAGCGCCTAGAAATGCTCGACAGAGACACAGAGCGCCGGCGGATGGTGCAGGAGATGAGCCGCTGTGAGACTAGGCTGTTCAAGATCATCAGAGCCTGGGTGAACTGGCAGCGCGGCGTTGAGGTACTGCCTGAGGCTAAGGTTGAAATGAGCTATCGCGAGCCTGCGCTCGTGGTCGATGCACTGCACGAGCAGCAGGCCGCCTCGCTGCGCATACAGCAGGGGATCAGCACCAGCGCTCAAGAGCTGGCACGCATTGAAGGGATCAGCCTCTTAGAGGCTCGGCAGAGGGTCGAGCAGAACAGGCTTGAGCAGATCGAGCTTGAAGAGCTAGGCGGCAGATCACCGCAGCTCGCAGCGGGGCAGATGGCATCAGCGCTTGAAGTGGTAGCGGCTGTGCAGTCGGGCGCACTGCTGCCGAGCGCAGGCGTCACCCTGCTCACTGAGGGACTAGGCATGAGCACACACGCGGCAACGCGCATCATCGCTAGCGCAGGCGGTGACCTCGAGGAGCCTGCGCCCGAGCCGATCGCTCTGCGCGGGCAGTTCCCGCTTTATCGCACCCGAGCAGAGGCAGAGCAGGCAGGGGGCGGCGAAGCGCATGAGCATTACGTGGATGGAGTAACCTATTTTATGCCCAGCAACCTAGAGCCGGGCGTCACGCAGTTTCACGGAGATTATCCAGGTGATCTGTGATTGAGTTCAACCGAGTCAGCGACGCCCGCGCGATTGATAAGGGCACAAGCAATATCGCGGTGAGCGCCTTTGCTGTCGCTGACCTGTGGGATCTAAGCGACAAAGCAACTGTACTGCCTCTTGTTCAGCTTGCTCAACTTTACTACTCGCTATTCATTCCGCGAGTCTTTGTCAGAGGTGAGGCTGCCGACGGCGGATCGTTTGGCGCGTTCACACAGCGTGAGCGCTGGACATGGATCGAGAGCCACCGCCCACAGCCTCCCGGATATGAGCTGAAGCGCGGCGGGCGTGCGCTTTATCGTTCAATTGGCCACTACAGGCGCGCACTTGGCATGAGGCGCCCGCGCTTTGTTGAGAGTGGTCGAATTGCCCGCAGTTTTCAGGTTCGAGCAATGACACCGCGGCGCGTGCGCATCGCACCGAGAGGAGGCCGCCGCGGTAGGGAGCCAAGCAATCAAAAGCTGCTAGGCTTCGTTGCGCGCAAGTGGCGCAAAAGCCCTGTTAAGCCTAACGCGAAAGAGTTGCGCGAGATCATTGAGATGGCGGCAGTGATCTACCCGCCCCAGCTTCTCAACAAAGCAGTGCGGCGCGAGCTTGCGTTTAATGCTCGGAAAAAGCTGCGCACGCGTCAAAATGCGCTGGACCGAATCAGGAAACGCATGCGGGCCGCTGGCCAGCTTGCAGCAGCACAGGGATCAAAATGAGTAAGAAAAAGAAGCAGGTCAAACCCCTAGAGCTTGTGGCTATGCGTCCAATGAAGGGCCCCAGCGCGGCAAGCCTCGCGTGCTCATTTGATGAGGCTGCGCAGAGGGTTGCATTAGGTTGGCAACCTATGGGAACGTTGCGCGATTCAGTGATTTTAGTGGCTGACGCGGAAGCGGTGGCCGCGTGGGAAGACAGGGCGATCGATGAAAGAGAAGACAAAGAAATCACCAGCGCCGAAAAAAGCTTCGAGCAAGCCCCGGCTGAAGATTGATGAAGCCTCATGGGGCTCTGCAACCGTGCATACGGTCACGGTAGACCTTAAAGAGGCCGTTAGGCTGCAGCAGTGCGGCTATCGCGTTCAAAACAAGGACGCCAACCAAGCCACGATGGCCGGTGACGCGCAGGCCTACAAGCGCAACAAGGCAGGGGCCAAATGAGCGAAGAAAAGATCGCCGGGGCACCTGTAGAGACGATGGCAGCGCCTGAGCCTGCAGCACCAGCACCTGAGCCCGCACCTGAGCCCGTAAAAGCTGCGCCCGTGACATTCACACCGCCGGCGCCGGCTGCGATCGCTCAGCCAACGCTCACGCAGGCGGCGAACCAAACGCGCGAGCAATCAGAAGCAGCCGCAGAGGCGGCCAAGCTCGCGGCAGAGCTGCGCAAGGAGCTGGAGGCAGCACAAGCAGCCCGACAAGCTCTTGATGAGCGGGAAGCACAAGCAAGCAGCGCAGAGCGGATCGCCTTTCTTCGCAAGGCCGGCGCCATGGCAAGCCTCACGGATGACCACTTACTAGCACTCGCGCCGCAGGTCGACATCAGGACGCAGGCGGGCCGCGACAAGCTCACCGAGTGGACCGAGCAAAACGCGGGCCTTTTTCAGATCCGCGAGACTAACAGCGTTGAGGTACAACAGGCCTTTATGGACCAGCTCAAGACGAGCCATCACGGTGTGTTCGGCAAGGAGCTGCATCAGCAGCTGATGCGCAACATAAGCAAGGGGCGAAAATGAGCAAAAAAGCAGGAAGCAAAGCAACCGAGGACGCCCGCGCACAGTCAATGCTTCGCATGAACGCATTCATAGAGCAGATGGACGCAGCAGAGAGGCAGAGCGTGGGCACGTGGTACAACATGCCCCAAGATTTTGCCAAAGGATGGGTGTTTATACGCGCCGGGATGCGCACAGTGCCACGCGCTGAGGCCTTTGCAGCCCAGCTGCGGCAGATGGGCTATATTGACGCACCCAAGGGCACACGCTGCGTCGGCTTCGAGACCGATGGTGACCACGGCCTTTACTTGTGCATACCTGCCCAAGGCGCCGCAGTGCTGCGTGAGCGTAAGGCCCGAGCACGCCGAGCCATCTCTAACCGTGCCGCCTTTGCCTCACACCTGAGGGGCGTGCAGTCGTCAGGTTTCGACGTATCGGTGACGCACAGTGAGTCCGAAATGAATGTGAAGCTGTAGGTAAGCGCCTAAGGCTGCGTTGTTATTGCAAAAAGCAGACGCACCCCGCCACGCTAGCCCCCTGCGCTAGGCTGTCTCTATTAATGACATTGAGCCCGCGCCGCAGGAGGTTTGATCGTGGCTTTCACTACTAACGGAGTGCTTAACACCGTGGTCGACCGCTACATGAGCGGGCTGGCCTCGGTATCTGATAACTGGTCGCTGACCGTCGACCGCAAGAGCGCCAACGCTGCAGCCTTGCGCCTGCCTGCGATGACCGCGCTCGGCAGCGTTCCAACATGGAACGGCACAGCCGATCTCAGCAGCACGGCAACCGCTGTGGACGAGTACAACACCACAGGGATCACCCTCACGGCTCAGCAGTACGGCGCGCAAATCGCGATCAGCCGACTCGATGCAGAGAACGTGCCTGAGGCCGTTTCCTACGCGGCTCAAAAGCTCGGCTTTGCAGTGGCTAACACCTATGCCGAGGTTGTCTTTGGCAAGTGGAACAACGCTTTTGGCTCGGTCAAAACGGGTGACGATAAGGCGCTCTTTGCTACTGATCACCCAATGGCCAGCGGCACGCGCAGTAACAAGCTAACATCAGCCCTTGACTCGTCCGCCCTGATGGCCGCGGTGAAGCTCAGCAGGCAGTTCAAGTCTTATGATGGCGCGCCGTATGATCTGACCGCAGCGGGCTTCTACTTGGTCGTTCCTCCAGCTCTCGAAGAGGCTGCGCACCAAGCGATCCGCTCGACTTATACGCTTGTCAACACGGGCGGAACTAACACGAGCGCCCAAGGCCTTAACAACGTCAGCGGCAACTTTTTCTCGCCTGCTGACATCATCGTGAGCCCCCATATTAACTTCGATAATGACTGGTTCGTGGTATCGAAGGCCGAGTCGCCCATGGTGTTTTGGGAGAGGCTTGCCCCACAGATACGCATCACTGAGTCAGAGGATGACCTTAAGCGCAAGCTCACAATCGACTTCGCTATCGCTTGCGATGCGAAAGCGGATCCCGCTGTGGCTATCGGTTCAGAGGTTTCCTAATGCCCTACCACGGGCCAAAGCGCTCGCCTCGCAAAGGCACCAAGCCCAAGCGGGGCGGGCGCGCTCGTGTGCGCACCACGATTAAGAGAAAACGCAGCAAAGGCAGCAGGCGCAAAAGGCGCTAGGGGCACAGCATGGCGATCGAAGTCGTTCAAGATAACACCGCCACTGTATCCTTTCACCCTGATGGCTCGGCTCCAGCATCAGGCACGGCAACATTTTTTGAGCCGAACGGGGATCAGATCTCCACCCCCACTGTCACTGTGCATTCAATTGGATCGGGTGGCACGTCGACCCTCACCCATGTCGACAACCCGACAACACTGCGGCTCGACAATCGCACAGGGATTAGCGCAGGCGATCGCCTCTTCTATACCAGCGTGCGCGGCTGGTCCGGCGCTGTGCTGGTCAGCGAGGTCTACACGCACGGGGGCAATGAGTATGTGGTGCTAGAAAGCCCCCCGCCCGGCGTGGCCAGGGTAGGGGATACTTTGAAAGGCTTAAGGCTCTCCTTGACCCTTAGCGCCACCGATACAAAGGACAGAGGCGAAAATCACCGCATTGAGTACAGGGTGACAGGCGAAGATGGCACCGTGCGCACATATCAGCAGATCGTGCACGTGGTGCGCGTGCAGTTCCACGCGGATCGCATCTGCTCTCCCACTGACGCCGCGCGTTATCTTTCGGGCACCTTTCCAAGCTATGCAGCTGCGTTGGATGGCGGCCACTTCGACGAGCTAGCTAGAAGGGCGGCTCAAAGGGTCTTACGCCTCCTGCGCGCCACAGGGCACCACGCTCACCTTGTGGGGGATCAGGATGCCTTCGTTGACTGTGGCGTTATCGCCCTTCGCATTGAATGCGCGCTGACTGACGGTTTGGTGCCCGGAGGTTACGACCCTGCGATCTACATCGAGACGCAGGAGAAGAGCCTTGCGGTGCTGATGCGTGAGACCGTGAGTAACATGTGGATCGATTATGATGATGACGGCAGGGTTGATGAGGCCACGGAGCTCAATCCACTGTTTAGCATTGACGCGGTAAGGGTGTAGCGTGCGCACGAGCGAGATCAAGACCGAGATCGTGACGGCAATTGAAGCCATCGTTCCCGATAAGCAGGCGAGCGCGCGTGACGTCTTCAAGCACGTGGATCACGCGGGGCGCTTTGGCCAGACCGCCAACCAAGCGGGTCGGCTGCCTGATCGCGTCTTCCATGTCGCAATCGCATCTGTGCCCACGCGCGCCGACTTTTTGACCGTGGACGCTTACCACGTCGATTATACGATCACGCTCTTTTACAGTGCCGGCCAGGCCTATGTAGAAGACAGGATCGCCCATGACGCCGAGGCAATAGATCAGGCCCTGACGCTAACTCACCGCCAAAACAATGACCTTTTTAATCTGAGCACCACCCCAGGCGGGGTGGATGAATATGAGAACCACATTGAGGTTGAGCTAAACACTCGCGCCCTCTATCGCCTAACCGGAGTTTAAGCATGGCAATTCATCCCAGTAACCTAGGCCGGATCTCGGTCGCTAAGCAGAGCGCTTGGGGCACAAAACAAACGAGCTTTCCTGCTGCCTCTTTTGCTGAGGTTGAGGTGACCATGCCTCAATTGCAGCGTGAGGCGCTTATGACGGAGGCTTTTCGGGGCCAGTTCCATAGCCATCGAATCAAGGCCGGCAGCCGAGAGGGAACGACGGTGAGCTTGCGCATGCCCATGCACGGATGGAGCGCCAGCACGCCGACTGCGGATCCTAGCGCCTCTGATCAGAACGTTGAAAGCATCCTGCTCGAATATGCGATGGGGGCGGTGCACTTCCCAGACATCATGGCGCGCACGGTGTCCAGCGCGACAACCTCACAGATCACCGTGAGCGATACAATGCTCAATCCTGACGTGGGTAGCGCCTTTATGGCTCAAAGCAACTCCGGAGGTACAGAGCACGTGATCGGCTTTATTAAGTCGATGACAGGGGCTGACAACAAGGAGCTGAACCTTGCCACGGCCACAAGCTCAGCGGCCTACGCTACCGGCGCAGTCTATGGCTCGATGACGCATTACATCAGCAGCTCGCAGCCTGCGCAGGGCCTCAGCCTTGAGTACCTTGGTGCAGACAGCACAAGCCGCATCATCTTGTTCGATGGATGCGTAAGCTCACTGAAGATCACGGCCTCGCCGCGTCAGCAACCCATGCTTGAGGCAGAGCTGCACTTTGCTGATTTTGAGTTTATGGAGAGCGGCGGCAACCCTGGCATGTATGACTTCCCACTGCCTCAGCTGCCTGCGGCTGTCGGTAATAACGGCACGCGGATGGTGCTCGGCGGCTCTGTTATTGACAGCATCAGTGCTGAGTTCACTGTTACTTGCGAGTATGCCGCGATCGGCAACCACAGCAGCTCAGAGGGCGTGAGCAAGTACATCATCACGAATCGCACCACTCAGGCGTCAGTGCAGATCCCAGCAAGCGCCATCACAGACGCAGCGATCTACGCGCCGGGCACAGCGCTAAGCCAAGTGCAGCTCGACCTAAATGCACACGTGCCCGGCTCGGCTGTCTCGATCCTTATTCCGCGCGCCCTGATTGAGAGCCAGTCAACGCTCGGGGATAGCGAGGGCATCGTGGCTGTCACACACAACATGATCGCAGCCTATTATGACGATGACGCATCAGATGGCAGCGTAAGTAGCGGCAGCGGCTCCACCACAGCAGCCGACACAGTTGCGCGGGTGGCTTTGCTGTAGGAAAGTGAGGCGCACACATGAAAGGGAGAGCGCCACATGCTGCCGCTGGTCAAAGTCACAGAGAGCATCGATTTGGTAAACAGTCAGGATCCGAGCGTAAACGCGGAGGACACTGCAGATGGCTCGGTCTGGCTGGACGCCACGATGACGCCGCATCAAAACGATGCAACGATCGTAAGTGTGAGGCCAATGAGATCGACGGAGGTGCTCCGCTTTCATGGCGCAGAAGAAATGAACGTCGCGATCTACGCAACGCAGCTCTGCGTGACACGCATCAAGTGCCCAGAGATCGATGCGCGATCGGCAGACGATATCAAGGGCGTATTAGATCGAATGTCGCCCGCACACCTTGCGAGCCTCGGCGGAAAAATCGTCTCGATCTCACTGCTACCAACGGACCCTACCGAAGCGGCCGATTAAGGGCACTCAAGTTCTGCGACGTATTGATCGCGCAGGGCTTAGAGTGTGCCGACGATAATCAGGCCGCACAGTGCGAGCACGATCGCACCAAGTGCAAGGAGCGGGCAGGGCACTACCTGGGTCATGACTTTGACACCTGCCCCATGCGCGCAGTGATTGATGACGTGCACTTGCAGATCGTACTTCAGCTTGAAGGCGCAGCCAGCATCAGCGCGGTAGAAGGGTGGCCGGATCAATTTGCTGCTTGGGTTCAGACCCTATGGCCGCAGGTTAGAAAGGCGTTGAACGATCGAAACGTTTCGCAGTTAGGGGGCTGATGTGCCAACCGAGGTGATCGAAGTAAAGGCGGTGGGCAAAGATGAGGTCACCGCCGAGTTGAAGCGCGTGCAACGTGCGATGGGCAAGCTTGAAAAGGATCTGAAATCCAACGAAGCAGCTGCCAAAGACACGCGTAACGCCTTTCAGAAGATGTCTGGCGGCATCAGTAAGGTCACGGGCGTTGTCAGGGCGATGCAAGCGGCTTTCGCTGCTTCTGTGGTTGCTGAGTTTGGCGGGCAGCTTTTTGAGGCAGGCAAACAAGGCGCAGTGGTTGCAGATCAATTCGACATCCTCAAAGGCCGCATAGGCGATCTGCCTTTGCTGATGGATCGCGCCCGTGAGGCGACTGCCAACATGATCCCAGACAAGGATCTGCAGGAATCGATCGCGCTTTTCGACTCTTTTGACATCCCGCTTGAACGTATCCCTGAGGCGCTTGAGCAGGTCTCTAAGACAGCAATGCGCACCGGTCAGGATGCTGCGTTCCTTGCGAGTTCACTCTCGACAGGTATCGCAAGGGTTTCGCCTCAAATCCTCGACAACTTGGGGATCCAAATAAAGCTCAGCCAAGTGACCGAGGCGGCGACAGAGCAATTCGGCAAGCAAGCCGATCAGCTAACGGAGGTAGAGAAAAAGACCGCACTGCTCAACCTCGTCTTAGACAGGCTAGCGGAGAAAAATGCTGACATAGAGTTTAACAAGCAGCGCACAGCCGTTTTTAACCAGCTGAGCACGGCGATTGAAAACGCCAAAACAGAGATGGGCGGATTCATCGCGGATGTGTTGAGCAGCTATCAGTATCTCATGCGCGAATCGTCGACAGCGACGGAAGACCTCGCCGAAGCGATGCTAACGGTCTCCAGCTTCCAACATACAATGGAGGGCGTGCAAGGTGCCGGTGATGGCGTCAGCAACTCACTCTCGAACATGCTTCTAGGCTTAAACGAGACTAGTGAAGCCATGGCCATCCAAAGCGAAGCAGCCCGCGCAGCCGGTGAGGCATTAAGGCGGATCCCAGTAGAGGAGCGAAAGGAAGCATTCGACCGCCTCTTAACAACCTTTCAGAACATACCCCAAGGGCTCAGGCTTCTGATTCGTGAGCTTGGTGGTGTGGATGAGGCCCTCAAAAAGGCATCCACAAGCGCTGAGGTTGCTGCGTTCGACTTTGCAGAGTTCCAAGGCTTTATCGCGACAGGCGGCGCACCCGCTGGCATACGCGGTGAGGGCGCGATCTTAAGGTCGGATAGAGGGCGCAGATCGTCTCCGAGAGGTGGCAGGCGCACACAGGCCGACTCGGCGCGTGCTGAGTTGATCAAGGCACAGAAGCTAGCGGATCTGCAGGCGGCCGAGAGCCAAGCGGCGCGCATCATGCTGGAAACCGATCAAAAGATCGCCGAAGTGCAGGCTCGAGCGCTGCAAATATCCAAGCGATTGCGCGATGAAGACGCCGGCCGCCTCTTTGCTCAGGTTCACATTCATGACCTGATCACCGCCCAGAATGCAGAGCTTTCGAAGCTAGAAGCGATCGAGGAACGCGCAGCACAAGAGGACCAGAAGCGCTTAGACGCTCTGCGCGCAGTTCAAGACGAGTTGGCGTTGATCGAAGCGACGCGCGGCGCAGAGTTGCAGCTGCTCACAGAGGGCGATCCGCTTGTGCGGGCGGAGCTGCAATTGCAGCTTGAAAAGTCGCGCATTATGCATGAGATGCGCTCCCTAAATGACGAGGAGCATGACTCCGTCATAAGGCGCGCGGAGGCGCAGCATCGCCTCAATATGGCAATGGCAACCTATTCGGCCACAGTAAAAGAGGTTGAGCATGCAAACTTCACTGATCAGATGGCGCGCGCGAGTGACATTGCAGGCAGAGCAGCAAAGGAGCTAGCAGGCTCACACGAAACACTCGGCAAGGTGATGGATGTGGCCTCTCAGAGTGTGAAAGGCATCACGGCTAGTTATGACGCCTACGAAAAAGGCCAAATAGCCGTTGGCGAGGCAGTTGTGAGCGCTACAGCAGGCATGGGCGCGGCCGTCGCAGGTCAGATCGAAGATGAAAGAGCACGCGCGGCCGTTTTGGGTGCAATTGAGGCAGCTATGAGCGCTGCAGCGTTCGCGCGGCTCGACATTCCTGCAGGCGTCGCCCACTTAGCAGCCGCATCAATGTTCACCGCAGTTGCAGCCGGCGCGGGCGGTGGCGGTGGTGCGTCTGGCGGTGGTGGCGGTGGTGCAGCCGCTGCAGGTGCACAGGCAGAGCGCGAGCGCGATCAACAAGGCGGCTTTGGTGAGGGCTCAGGGCGCCAAGTGATCGTGCAGTTCGGCAGTGGCGTTGTGCTTGGTAGCGCTCAACAGGTCGCCAAGGCAATTCAGCAGGCAGACCACAGCGCACGCGGCACCGGTCACGCGGCAGGCTACTGATGTCGAGCAGTGACCGATCGATCGGGCTCTGCAAGGTGCTCACCGGCTTTACGGGCTCGCTCTCTGTGACAGTGGGCGCAACCACTGTGCCTATCTCGCCCAAGGAGCCCACGAGCGCAGTAGAACTGGCCTTTCGCGTTGATCAGGTTCTAGCCGCCTTGGGCGCTCAGCCCTACGGCTTGCGCATCAGTGCAACGGGGGTATTTACTTGGAGCGCTGCCACAAGCTTTACGCTTGCGGCCACTGGCGTGATCCAGACGCGGCTCAACGTAGCAGCTTCGACAACCGGGCAGACAGTCACAGGCGCAGGTGCACACGCAGATGGCTTCTACCCTGGTCAAGGCATGCTCGTCCGGTCGCCACTGCTCAACACTCAAAGAGCGCGCGCACTGAGCGATGGGTTAGGTGCTAGCATGGTGCAGCCTATGCCCGCCTCAAGCGAAATCCTTGTGCATGATACCTTGGCCAACATTTGGACCCTTGAAGCCGTCTTCAGTAGCGATCAGCTGTGGGACTATACAAGCGCCTCGCAGTATCAAGGCCGGTTGCGTGTTAACAATGTAAAGCGCCGCAGGCTCGGGCGCAGCGCTGAGCACGCAGAGCTAAGGCTAGAGGCCCAGTCAATCTTTGATCGGGGGCCTTACTGATGCCCTTTAGTCACACACCGCAAGCCTTTCTGTATGGCTACGTTCAGACACTTACAGCCGGCTACAGGCAGATCACGATCGGGGGTACTACTTACACAGTCGCCGCCACTGCCGCAGACGGTTCGGTGTTTCCTGACTTCATTACCGCGCTGAACACTGCGATCAGCGGCTCTGGGTGGGGTGCGGCGATCAACTCCAACGGCTCAGTCACGCTTTCTGGAAGTGCGGCCGCTGTGAGCTTCCCGGACTCTCTAGGCTTGCTTCTCGGCCTACCCTACCCGCCCGGTAACAGCGCGGGCACAGTCACTAGCCTAACCTCATCGAGTGTTGCAGCGCCTTGCCTGCCGCTATACGGCGCGACGTGGACAGAGATCGAGATCGAGCGCACCGTTGAGTATGAGGTGACTCGGTTTGCACGCACTCATGGCTATGTCTACGGTGGTGCGCGTGTTTACAGCTGGGAACTCGTGATGGATCGCGACACACTGCAGGCCCTGCGATTTGGATGGTGCTCACGCACGCGGATCCGCATTGAGGGTAAGGCAACCGGCGCCACAGGCACAGCCAGCAATGCAATCAGCTCAAGCAATCCTGCAGGATACTTAGACGGCTACCCGCTAGGCATTCAGAACGTTGAGTGGTTGGATGGCGTGCAGCAGGTCGCAAAGGTGCGCCTGCTAGTTGTAGGGGGCAGCGCATGAGCACTTGGGGCGATCTGGTCAAAGGCGGCTGCACATGGACGCACGCGCTGCAGATCGCGGGCGTGCCGTACATCTTCACAGAGATCGAGGCCGTTAGAGTCGATGCAGACGCGGCGCCGGCTGTGCCCTCAGGATATGACGCCTACGCGCCTGCACTTGTCATCAAGGATGGCATGAGGGTTGGCATCAAGATCGACAGATCGACAGGCTTCGCTAGTGGTGACGCCTTGGATCTCATCTTGAGCTGGGACGGCATGGCCTCAGGCGGCAGCCAGACAAGCGATCTCAAGGATCAGCTTTTCAAGCACCCTGACAGCCTGATCCGCCTTGATGAGTCAATTGACGAGACAACCGGCAGCAAGCTTGTCAACACCACGAGCGGGTGGACGGCGTCCCATGCCTACATAGGCACCGAGCGCGTAGCCGTAAGCGTGGTCGACGCCACTCATCTAAACTTTACAAGCCGAGGCCTTAACGGTTCACAGGCCAATGTTTACAGCGTGCGCTCGCCTACCTTTAGCCGCATCTCTGATCGCCCGCTTGTATGGCGGGGTCGTGAGGTGACGTTGTGGCGCGTGCTGTTAAGTCCTGATGGCTCAGTGTTATCGGACACATGGTGCGACACGACAAGCACACTGCAGCGGGTGATCTGGCGGGGGTACATCGACAGCCCGCCCCGCATTGACCAAGCTGGTGTGCTTTTAAGGGCACTTCCGCTAGTGAGGCGCCTCTCACTGCCGATCGGGCACTCGGTGGCCGCAAAGGTCTATGAGGTTCTGCCTGAGAAGATGGATTTAAACGAGATGCAGGCGTATAGCGACGCCCTAAGCCAGATGCCTGTGCGCTGCCCGCCCGGCTCAACGCTTTTCACGTTCCGATTCCAGACGGCAGACGGTGACAGCCTCACAAGCAAAGTGCAGGTTTTAAGCACACACCCTGATGGCTGCTACACGTTGAGCCAGCTGGTCGAGGGCATGATGACCGACCAGTCACACATGACTGACGGCATCTTCACACAGCTCGACGCAGTGGCGGGCATGGGCGTTGCTAATATGGGCGGCCTAGCCTACTTTGCGGGTGTTGTGGGCAGCGTCTTTGACGTTGTCACAATACTAGGTCAGCCCGTCATAGAACTGCGCGTGAAGTGCCTAGACAGCAAGCTAGACCTTGATGCTAGCTACTTGAACGTGCCTAGCTCTGCGCCTTACTTCATGGTGCCCGGTGTGTACAAGTGGACGCACCATAAGATGACGGGCGGGGGCGGCTACAACGTCGACGATAGCTTTCAGAGCGTGCAAATCCCGCTGAACATCACGCCCGGCACACTGCCGCCCGGCTTTTGGCTCCCTGTGCAGCAGACAGAGGGCACAGAGTTTAACGACGTCTCGTTGCCTGACACTGGCTTTGCGGTCATCGAGCAGGGCTCCAACAAGCTCGTGATGCAGTGGGACGCAAAGATCGACAGCTTCAACGTACTTACTCAGCCCGGCGTGACGATGCTGCGCGTGTTGACCTTCCATCAGTCAACGGGGCCGCTCAACATCTGGGCAGGCTCAACGCTCAAGTACGTAAGCGGCAAGGTAGGCACGGTCAAAGACGTGATCTTGACGCTCGCAGAGAGCAGCGGCGCAGGCAATCGGGGCAGCTTCGACACGCTAGCAGTGGGCCAGGGGTGTGGCATTGATGAAGACTTCATTAGCGAGCAGTCCATGGGACTGCCTGGTCTTACAGATTATGAGCTGAGCATGTACGCTCAAGGGCGCACAAGCGTTGAGGAGCTGATCGGGGGCCATCTGGCCTTGCGTCAGTACTGCATGGTACAGCGCACCACCGATCCAGATGCCACCGCAGCAGGCGCGACGATGCCCGGTGACTGCGTGCTCGCGGTGGTGCCTGTGACTGCGCCGATCATCGATGACAATAGCCCCCAGATCGGCGCTCAAGAGCTTGTGCTACAGGCAGTGTCGGCCCCCGAAGCGGCCGAGGTGCCAAACACGGTGAGCGTAACGCTTAGCACTGTGCTCGATGACAACGATCAGACGCTAGACGTGCAAGACGTGCCCCGGATACAAGCGGAGGGCCCGCGCGGTGCTTCCTACTCTGCCCCTGGCCTTACGCCCTCGGAGGCTTTGCAACTGTCTGCCAGCATTATCGCCCAAGGTGATGGACAGATGATCTTGCAGGTCACCGTTGCCCCTTGGGTAGAGCTTCAGCCCGGCGACCTCTGCAACCTGACGATCGCCCAC
>TARA_R100000278_G_scaffold44763_1_pt1 | contig 17664 bp, 30 predicted proteins | sample TARA_R100000278 | Tara Oceans TARA_R100000278 (sample SAMEA2620755) | marine metagenome | biome: marine biome (ENVO:00000447); feature: deep chlorophyll maximum layer (ENVO:xxxxxxxx); material: "saline water (ENVO:00002010), including plankton (ENVO:xxxxxxxx)" | depth 66 m | reverse complement strand
TGGCAAACAAGTGGTGATTCCTCAATGGGAATTATTAGAGAAGGTTCAGTTAGTGGTAGTCTCAGGATAGTAGATACAAGAGGTGCTTATTATGGTATATACGATAAGATAGGAGTTAAAATAACTACTGCTGGAGCTATGGGAACTGCTAAATACTCTGTATGGGAAACTGACTCTACTAATCTTGGTAGTGAAAAGATGAATAATGGCGAGACTGCTAGTTATACAGAAACAGTAAGTGGAGATTATCAAATACTTAGTCGTGGACTTGAAATAAGATTTGCTGGAGATACTGGAGATACTGCTACTTTAAATGACTACTGGGAAATAGAAGTACATGGAAAATTTGAAGATACAGATGGCGGTATGCCAATGTCTATTAGGATGTCTCGTAGATGATAGACTTTGTAAATATATGGGATGATAAAATATTAGATACTATTCGCTCTTTTCTTAATGAAGAGTTTGCTGGTAGTATTCCTATATATACAGGCGATTTTAAAGACATGGGAAACCAGTCAATAAGACTTAACCCTGTAGGTAGCGATTTGATTGAGCGTATGGCTACAGGTGAAACAAGGGAATATATACTTGATGTATCATATACCTTTAAAGAAAAGACAGTCAAAAAAGATACTTGGGAGCATATACTTCGTCAGGTATCGCACATAGAAGCTCTATTCTTTCAAAATATGAATAATACATTTTTTGATGGTAGATTTACAACTGCTCGAATCAATGAGTTAGAAGAAGATGAAGAATTGATTGAGGGTTTAAATGTTGTCAGATGGGAATGGAGAGGTAAATACTTAGGTAACATATCATAAAGTAATAAGGAATACGATATGAAAATACAACTCATAGATAAAAGCTCTAGTCTTCCAAATTGTTGGAAAGAGTGTGGAGCATCATTTGAAGATTGGGAAGAGCTAAAAGCTGGTAAAGAAATATCAGTTAAAAGCGTTTCTGATTCAATTAAAAATTTTGTAAAAGAAAAGAAAAAGGAGAGTAAATAATGTCAGCAGTTAATCACGCATTTTCACCAAAAGAGTTTCAAGTATGGATAGCATCTGATGCAACTCAAGCTGGTACATCAGGCATTCATCCTAGTAATATGTATCAATTAGATATTGATTCTGCTAGTATGCCATCACTTAATGTTAATCAAGTACTAGATGTTAGAAGTGGTGCAGGTAGAACATTAAAAGATGAAGATTTCTTTCAAGATAATATTCTTAGAGCTACTGAGTTGTCAATATCAGGCAATATGCATTTAGATGCTGGGCATAAATTATTACTGCAAAATATATGTAATGATGTTTCAGGTGATGCATCAATAGCTACTGGATTTGTACCTGCATCTCAATTATATGGAAGTAGCATAGAAAATATTGCATCTTCATTAACAGTAGTAATCAAATCATCAGACCATACTAATCAGCGTTCTTTAGAAATGCCAGGAATGGTTGTAACTAATTTTGTATTATCTGCTGATGCTGGAGAAGAAGGTGGTAGATATAAGTTTTCTGCTACATTACAGTCAGGTGTAAAGCCTGATTTAAATGAATCTACTGTGTCTGCTGGTAGTAATGTATATGCAAATACTACAAATATATTTATGTCTTCAGCTAGTGGACTTAAAGTATTTAATGAAAGTGTAGTTATGCAATCATTTTCTGCTACTATTGATAGTCCAGCAGTATTTAGTGGAGTTACTTCTACAGGTTACGAACTTGTGACTAGAGGTGCAGAAACAGCAGTAACAGTTGATACTCAGATTAAATATGATGGTAATACAAAAGGATTTATTAATTCTTTTGATACACAAACTGCTCCATTATCAGGCAATATGTTTGTAATGACAAATAACAATGCTTATGGTATTGATGTGCAGAATGGTGTATTTACTAATGTTGCATATGCAGAAGCTGATATAATGATGTTAGACTGTTCTATTAAAGCGGTTGATGATGGAACAGACCCATTAATCACTTTTGACATTACATCATAATGAAAAGTATTAAACTATCTACTGATAAAGAAGTTAAAATAAAAGAAATGTCAGTAGATGATATAGACTTCTGCAATGATGTACCTGAAATGAAATATGATGGTGATAATCTAGTAGCAATAAAATACTTGTCTAAAGCTAGAACCGCATGGATTCGTAAAGGTGTTGATGGTGCAGATGATAATTTCATTAAATCTTTAACCGATGATGAGAAAAATGAATTGTCAGTTGCTATACAGGACTATCAACGCTTGGGGGAATAGAAGCCCTCACATTAGAGTACAACATTCATGTAACCAATCAATGTGGGGGTTGTATGTATCATACATACCCTTATAAGGCTCAAATTCCTATCTTAATCGATGGAAAATATGAAACTCGTATGTTTACATCAAATGAAGATGTTGAGGCGATTATGGAGCTTTTAGTTGATGAGGTTAAAGAAAACAATGCAAAGGGTAGTAGTTTTAATATAGCTGAATCTGTAGTGAAACAGCTACCCTTTTTTGCTTGTCCTAATGTCCTTTTAAATTCACAGGCACAAAAAGATATTTCAAGATATGTATATTCTCAACAATTTGGCATAAGTCCATATAAAGGTACATATGGGGAGCAACCACAAAAATGGGTAGAAAAAAGTTTTTTAATTAAAAGTATAATAGAGCGTAAGAAATCAGAGGCTATGAACAATGGCAAATAAAGCACAACAAACAGTAACAATTAAATTCCAACCAAAAGGCGATAAAGAATTAGTTAATGCAATTAGAGCGTTAGATAGAGCTTCTAAATCACTTACTAATACACAAACTACATTAATTGGTACTTCTAAAAGATATGAAAATCAACAAAGAAAAACAGCACAATCAACTAGAATATTAGGTGGTACATTTGCTGTAATAAGGTCAAAATTATTACTTGTTAATTTTGCTATGGGTCTTGGTATTAGGCAATTAGCTAGATTTGGTGCATCTGCTTCTAAAGTTGAGTCAATGGAAAAAGCATTTAATACTCTTACTGGTGGTACTGAATTATCATCAGAAGCTATTACAAAACTTGAACAAGCTACAAATAATACAATGTCTCAGTTTGATTTATTTCAACAAGCTAACAATGCTATGGTGCTTGGAGTAAGTAAAAACTCTGATGAAATGGCTGAAATGTTTGATATTGCACAAAGACTTGGTAGAGCATTAGGTAGGGATACTGCATCATCTGTTGAATCACTTATTACTGGTATAGGTAGGCAGTCTCGATTAATGTTAGATAACATTGGTATTATTGTTAAAGCTGATGAAGCATATAAATCATATGCAGATTCTTTAGGTATTTCAGTAGATGAATTAACAGATGCAGATAAAAAACAAGCATTTTTAACAGCTACTATGGAATCTGCTAGAGCTAAAATAGAATCTTTAGGTGATGAAGTTCTTACAAATCAAGATGCATATGATAAATTAACTGCATCAGCCTCTAATTTATCAACGGAACTAGGAAATACACTTCAACCAGTTCTTGCTAGTTTATCAAAAAGATTTTCTAGCATAGCCGATAGTATTACAAAAAGTTTGGAAGTTACAAGATTAGCTAATAAAGAATATAATATGGATGCATCTCTTCAAGAAAGAAGAGAAATTATATTTAATAGAATTGAAAAAGTAAGAAGAAAAATTAATTATTTAGAAAAACAAGGTTCTTTAGATGTAGTTACTAGAGCGAAATTTGAAGGTGAAATAGCTAGTGAAAGAGTTTTATTACACAATCTTGATAGACTTATAAGAAAAGAAACTGAAAGAAATTTAAAATTAAATAAAGAAAAAACTGAAGAACTTAGAAAGCAAGAAGAACAAGAGAAAAAAACAAAAATAGCTCAAGAAGAAAGAAAAAAAATAATTAAAGAAACAAATAAAGCAATAGAAAGAGGTTTGTTTTTATTTACAGAGCGAGAAAAAGGTATGTTTAATATGAGTGTAGCTATTGAACAAATGAAACATAGAATTATTGATATACCTGTAGAAAAAGTAGAACAACTTAATGATGCATTTAAAGCTACAAGTTTTTCTTTAGATTTTTTAGACGATAATCAAAAATTTGCTCTTAAGGGTGTAGATGCATTTGGAGATGCTTTAGCACAAGCTACAATACATGGTCAAAATTTTGGAGAAGCGGTAGTTAATAGTTTAAAAGCTATTGCAAGTCAATTAGTTGCAAAAGCTGGAACTTTTGCTTTATTAAATATATTTACTGGGGGTATGTTTAAGAAAACTACATCATTTTTAAAGTTTGCTGGGTTTGCACATACAGGTGGTTATATTAAAGATGATAAAACAATACAAAGATTTGCTACAGGTGGTGTAGTGCAAGGTGAAGATAATGTACCTATTATGGCACAGGCTGGTGAATTTGTAATGTCTCGTAATGCAGTAGAGTCTATAGGAGTAGATAATCTTGCACAAATGAATAAAACAGGCAACTCTGGAGTTACTATAAATGTACAGGGTAATTTTATAGGTGAAGAAAATTATGTTAGAGATAATATTATACCAGCAATAGAAAAAGCACAAGGTCTTAATTTAGCATGAGTTTAAGTGTATCAAGCGATAGTGTAAATTCTAATTTATCTGAAAACTGGTTATTTCAATTATATAATCAAGATTCTTATTTACAATTTGATGGAGTAGATGATTATATTGATTGCGGAGTAACTAGTTCTGAATTACAAAATGTTACATCTGATGTTACAATATCATTTTGGGTTAATTTTCCTAGTAGTTCATCAAGTAGTAATGTTTATTTATTTCAAAGCAATACTATCGATGATTACTGGACTGGGTTTTTTGTATATAAAGATTCAGATGATAAAATATCTTTACTTGTATCTGATGGAGCAAATAATTCTAATTATCAAAGAACTCGTACTGGAGCAATATCTTTTGATACATGGTATCATATTATTATTACAAGTGATTTAAGTGTAAATAATGATGAAAATAATACAAAAATTTATTTTAACAATGTAGAACAAACTCTCACTTCTGTCAGCAGTGGAAGCCCAACTATTGGTTATTCTGCTACAGGTAAAACAACATTTGGCAAATTATTAAAACCAAATCCAGATGTATTTTATACTTTTAATATTAAAGATTTTGCTATTTGGAATACTAAGTTAGGTAGTAATAGTCGAACTTCAATTTATAATAGTGGTAATTTTTTAAATTTATCTAATAATTACAGTAATTATACTGAATCTAGTAATTTAATAAGTTATTTTCAATTTAATAATGGTGAAAATTATATTAAAGATGAAATTGGAAATGCTTTAGATGGAACTATTTATGGAACAACATATAAAGATTATTTACCTATATCATTTAAAGATACAGTAGTAGATGATGTTTTTTATCATGGGGTTATTACAAATAATCCATCAATTAGAACATCAATAGATTTAATAAAAAGCACATCGCAAACTGGTGAAATTAGTTTAAATGTTGCAAATTTTAATTATAAAGGCAATGATTTTAGTTATGAACTATATGGTACTCGAAAGTATTTACATAAAACAGTAAAAGTATATTCACAATTAAATAATTCTTCTAGTTTATTACAGATATATCATGGTGATTTAAGAGATATTAAACATAATAATAGCTCTATTCAGCTTAATATTACTGAAAAAAGAGAATGGGAAAAAATAGATATACCTAAAGTTAGATATGAAAAATTAGATATATATCAACCTATTGTATATGGTGAATTTACTCCAGCTTCATTAAGAGGTACAGGTAGTGGTGATGTAAATACTAATGATGGAGCTTTTGGCACAGTTTATCCAGTTGATGTTTTATCAGCTACAAAACATTCTTTTACAACATTAATGGCTAGGTCATATACTCAAAGTGATAATGCTTATATACATTATCCTGTTGGATTAGGATTTTATATACCATTATCAGGATGGGTAGATTTTAATGGTACAACTCCAGATGGAGATACTGCATCTACTACAGATGTGCAAGATAATGTAAATACATTAACAACACCTACAATATATAAAGCATCTGGGTTTTTTGTGCCACAACCTTCTGAATTTAATCCTAATACTGTAACATTATTTACAGATAAAGATAATGCATTTAAAGTACCAAAAACATTTGAAACTACAGGATTTTTTGATACATCTAATTATGCTAAAGTAGATATTAGTAGTCAAACTATTGACCCATTTTTAATAGTAAAAACTTTAGATAGAAAATTTTTTGCTAGTCTAGCATATAAAGTAATTATAAGACTTGGTATTTATCCAGATAATACTGCAAATACACAAAATCAAGTATATAATTTTGATTTATTTTCTAATTATCCAGATTTAGATAAAATAAAAGATTTAAATAGTCAAGTATTAACTAATTTATATAGTGGTAGTTCAACAGGCTCTGAAATAACTATTACTGCTGATACAGCACCAAATAATGGGTATAATACTGGAGATAGTGATGCTAATTTACCTAGTTCATTTTCTGGTAAAACTACTGCATTAGTTGCTCCAGATGAATTATTTATAAAATTTGACCCTATTACTGCTGTTCCTGACTATGTATATACAGACCATGAGCTTAGATTATTTGGTGTTAAAATTTATGCTGAAGTAGGATTTAGGCATGAAGAAGATGAAGATAGTTTGCAAGATATTGATAGGTTTTATTGTGGTGGTAATGGATTATTAGCATCTGGTAATTGGAAAACAGCAGATTCTGGGCTTATAAAATATGGACATGAAGCACATAGAGATGCATTAATTAGATTTGCTGGCGTATCTAAAGAAACACCTACTAATTGGTCTAGTGGTACTGATTTAAATACAAGTAGAAGTGCAACGAATTGGAGAATAAGACATTGGCAAAATAAAAGTATTAAGTTAAAAGATTATCTTGATAAATTGTCAAAAGAATTTGGATTTATATATAAACAAAATGGTAGCGGTAAAGGTTCATATATTTATATAAAAAATTCATACTCTACACCAGACCACACTATTACTAAATCAGATATTAGTAATGTTAATATACAAAAAACATTTAATAATGTAATTAGTCAAATAAAATTTAATACAGTTAAAGATGCAAAAACTGATAAATATCTAATTCATACAACTGGCATAAATGAAGATAGTAGAAATATATTAGGATTTAATAAGGAAAGAAATCAAATAGAATTAAATCTTGATGCAAATGTAGGTATTATTCCAAATGAACCTAGTTCTAATCCAAATGATGATTTATATTCATATATAGATAATATACAAGGTTCTCCTAAAATTACAGTATCTTGTAAAGTTGTTTCTCAAAAAATTAAAATGTCTATAGAAACAGGAGATATAGTAAAATTTGATGATATGCCAGTAAATCCATTTTCAGAAAATTGGAGTAATATATTTTTTATGGTTACTAAAGTAGTAAGAAATACAAGAGATTGCTCAATAGAACTTAGAGAGGTAGGCTAATGGCAAATTTAAATATAAGAAAACCAAGATTTTATGTAGATAGAATAAATTACATATTAAATAGGGGTAGGTCAATTTCCCAATCCTGTGAAATACAAGCAACTAATACAGGAAATAATACAGTTGGTTTAAAATCAGGAAGTGAAGTATCAGATTTAATTGATATGCGACCATTAAATCAGGCGATATTTGAAACATCAGCAACAGCTACAACTCAAGCAGATACAGTTGTTACTAGGTTTGATTTTGCATTTGGTAGTTATGTAACTAACTTTGTTGCAATACTTAATCATAATATGACAAGTGCAGATGCTAAATTTAGTATAGGTTATGGAAGTGAAGCTCAAGTAGAAACAATAGGATTTACAGGTGGAACAGTAGTAACTCCAACTGTAAAGTTAAATGGAACAGAATCATCAAATATAATCACACCACAATCAGATGGACATACATTAGTTACATTTAGTAGTGCAGGAAGCTCAGACTGGGGAATACAATTCCAAGGAAGTGATAGTGGTAATTTTGATGGAACAAATGATTTAAAAATAGGTTGTATATTAATAGGTGAATTATATGATATGCCACATAGCCCTGATTTAAGTGTAAAGCGTAGTATTGAATTTGATAAACAGAATATACAGGAATCACTAGGTGGGCAAAGGTTTTCTACATTATCTAGCCATGGAAAATCATACATATCAGACCAAAGTAAATCACCATTCCATGATTATACAAGCAATGGAGCTAGGGGTTTATATGGCGGTAGAATGTCTTATGATATGAAGTTTAGCTATTTAAATTCAACAGATATAATGCCTGATGATTATAGCAATTTTAATGATAATTCTGTTGTAGATGATTTATGGAGTGCTACCCATGGTAGTCATATACCATTTATATTTACTCAAGATGGTACAAGTACATCTGAATCTGATTACTTATTTGCTAGATTTGGGCAGAATAGTTTAAATATGACTCAGGTTGCACCTGATGTATTTGATGTGTCTATGAGGATTGAAGAAGAGTTTTAGTATCAGGTATAACAATACCAAGGTCAATAGCAGACCATCTAATTATACGCTCTATAAGTTTAGAAAACTCTTTTGTAGTTAGGGTTTTAGTAGATTGAATCTCAAAGTGGTCTTTAATTGCCTGATGCATTTCTCTCCTAGTATAACCCAAATCATCTGCCAACATATCCACTATCTTCCAGTAATAGTTGTTTTGTGTAGATGACCTAACACCAGTCTCAACAAGTTCTAAATAATAATCACCATTTAAATCAGATATTACGCTATCAAAACCAGTTCTGTTTAATATCTTTAGTTTACCATCTTCTATTTTGCAAGGGAATCGCATCTTGGACATATTTTTTCCTTCCAAAGTTTAATATCAGGGGAAGCCCATAGTCTTCCCTCAAACATATTCCATTTCTTCTTACATTTAGGACACCAAGACAAATTCCTATCAGCCCTTATTTCATCTGTTTCTCTTGGTCTTCTATGGGTTTTATCTTTTACTTCAGTATATAAGGCATCTATTACCCATTGTATAGAGCCAAATTTATCCTTTGGCAGAGCTATTCTCCTCAATGATGCCACCTAATAACAATAAGTAGTTTCTAGCATCCTGTATCCTACCTAATATAGATTCCTCACTTGACTCTTTACCTGTATGTATGTAATTTCTAATTGAATCCATATGCTTTAGTAAGTATATCATAGCTACTTGTTCAGGTCGAAGTGACATCCTTTCAGCAATGCTTTTAAAGTTTTTAAACTTATCTTCATCAGAAACAGTATATTCTTCACCCTTTACCAGCATCAATCTGTTTTCTTCTTTTTGCATTGACTCTGCCCATTTTATAAAATCAGGTACTTTCATTTGTCTCTCCAATATACCCATCTAGATTTATTAGTATCCCATTCACCATTTTCCCATTGAGTACTATTATAAACAACTAACACTAATACTAACATTAACATTATCTCTATCATTTTATACTCCTTATATTAATTTTTTGCCCCATGAACGCCAATCCATTTTATTTATAAGTCTAACCACCACTGGTTATTAAATAATTAAGGGGCAATTTTATAATCATTAATAATCTTGATTAAGTTATCATAATCCGCATCTACATACTTAATCATTGAATTTTTCCGCTCTTTCAAATCTTCGTACCATTGGATGCCACGCTTTTCAATAGCCCATTCAACAAATTCTGCTGGCGTTTTATGAGCGGAGAACTTAGAAGAAAAGACATGACATCCAACACAGAGACAAAAACCATTCTCTATATCCCAGCGTACCACACGAATTGACCTAGAGTAGAAATGATGGGCATTAAGCGGTTTAGTTTTATGGCATTTTTCACACATACCATATTCTTTGATTTTCTTAGCCCATGCATTATCTAACTTCTTTACTAAAGGTCGTTTCACTTAGATAGGCAAGCCATCTGATTCATTGCCATGAAGTACACTTAACAAACTATACATCCTAGACTCAATCTCATCTATCTCAAATACACCATTCATACTTTGTACTGCAAGTTTTAAGCATACTTGCTTATGAATATCAGCAGTCCTGTAATCAACTTTCTGACCGCCTGATGTAGTTTGTGTTGTGGAAGGAGTAGAATTAGATGCATTCTTTAAAGCTGTACCCTCTCTTGGAGTTACATCCCATACAATTCTACCTTGCTCAGTTTCATTCTTTGCTATCTCCACAACATCACCAGTTTTATAATACTGAAGTTTACTATGTAGTAAATCTGTAGCAAATAAACTGACATCCTCACCATCTTTTTTAAGTCCATATAAGTTCCATTGACCATAGTTATTAGTACCAGTTTTTGGCTGGTCAAACATAAACTCTACTACTGCACTACCATTTGTTGGTATCTTTAGTTGTTTTGTTTCCATTTTATCTCCTATTGTTATTTATAAAATTGTTTTGAATATAATTCTTTTAATGGTAATAATAACATCTTTGATGCATTATCATCACCACCATTTACTTTTTTTGCATTACCTTCGTCATACATAGCTCTCATTAACATCTTTAATCTAGGTACAGGAAAAGATACCATGCCCACCATAATATCATCTAATGTAAGAACATGAAACCACCAATCAGCTTTTGTTACTGCTATGCCTGACTTCTTACCTCTACATTCATATTCTATAGCTATATTGCCTGTTGTAGCCCATATATCACGCTCAGTCTTTACTTCTATCTTACCTTTGGACTCAAGTAATTCTTTTATCTTTTCCTCATATACCTGACCCCAAGATAAGTCTATATCAAAGTTAGGGTTATACATTATAACCCCAACTCTGATTTGACCTTGGGAGTAAGGTCTTCTGCGTGAGTGGGAGATTCATAAGCACAGGTTTCTAATCTTGCCTTGCGAGGTCTATATTTTTTCAGGTAATCTTTAATATCTTCTATCATGTATTGGTAGGTCTGCCTATTAATAGTGATACTATAATCCTGACCATTCTCAAAGTTAACCCAAGTAATGGTAGCGTAATATAATCCTTTTTCATTGTTCTCCATACCTGAACTTACATCAACTAATTTCATAATGTCAACCCTTAATCAACTCTCCCCATAGAGAAGTTTTACCATCAATGATTTGTACAATGTGAACTGTAAATAATCCATTATGATAAAAGTCTACTATGGCAAATGCATGACCCCAATTTGTATTTCTACCACCTAACCATTCGTTAGCCTCTGCGGTCATATCTTTTAAACATCCTATACTCCATGCGGACTTTGCTCCATCAATATGAGTTACAGATGACTGCTGAATATCATGGTGGTGTCCATACATTACATTACCACCCATTCTAATTAGGTGATTTCTAGTATGTTGGACTCCAGCGTAATGATGTCCATGATAGAAGTTAAGTTTACCTATTCTAAGTAGTTTACCTATTCTATGGTATTTATAACCTCTATCCTTTAATCTAACTGCCTTAGAAAATTTTAGGTCATTTAAATAAGGATTCTCATCAACAAATCTATTTAACCAATCATCATGGTTACCTTCTATAAAATGTTTTATCTTTACATTAGCCTTATCTAAAGATTCATCAATCATATCCATACCTTTATTAACATCGATAATATCCTGATGTATAAAGGGTAGTTGATATTCTAATGGCGGTCTTTTCTTTTTCTTCCATTGCCAATGTGAGCATCCCATCCACTCACCAACATCACCTAGGTCTATGTATCCATCAGGTTTGACAATCTCTATTGATTTACATAATACATTGATAGCCTTTTGGTCATGCAATGGAAAATGTTTATCAGGTGTTACTATGTATCTTTTTACTTTCATATACGCTCCACTTTTAACCACTTATCCAATGCATTAATCCATTGATTATATGTGGCTTTGTTTTGATTATACCTTACCCATATTTTATCAAATTCATCACTTAATCTATTTCTCATTTTTCTCAGGTGTCTCTCCTGACTTCTATTCCTGAATATCTCATTGGTAATCTCTGATGTCTTATCCAAAAAGATTTTCTGTAGGTCTTTCGATGTATGTCTCATATTTTCCTGTTCTTATATTATAGTTTAATTTACCAATCCCTGGCTTTCCATTCTTATATTGGAATCTAATCTTATGTACATGAACTCCAACATAATCATCATCTTCACTTCTATGGCGATGTATTGTAATAGCATTATCAGCTTTATTAAACCAGTTTGCTGAACCACTAATATCATAAGGTGTAGGTACTACAGGTTTTCTATTTACATCGTTTTCCATTTTTCTTGGATGTGCTACTACCCATATGTGAATCTCAGATACTTTAGCAAATGCGGTCAATTCAGATAAAACCCTAGATACATAATTAGTCTCATTCTCACCATCACCAAACTTATGTTCTAATGTATTCCAAGGGTCAATTACCAATCCATTCAATCCAAACCTATAGTTAAGTAATCTAGCTTGCTCCATTATTGATGCTATTGTAACTGAATTTTCTTGCGTACCTATAAATTTAATATGTTCATCTAGTATATCCATAGAATTTCTTGCAACCTCTTCTGACATCTTTTCCTCACCATAAAAAGGTTGACCAGCAAACTTACCTACTAATTTTAGTAAGTGATGTTTTACAGGAAAATTCTCTGCTGAAAATATACCAAACTTCCAGCCATATTCTTGCACCATATTAATCATCAGGGCATCCATCCATTCTGATTTACCCATATTAGGAACACCTGTAACCACCGATACCTCACTAGGGCTAACTCTGTAAAATGTATCTAGGTCACTCCATCCTGTAGATAAGCCCATATGTTCAGGCTTATTTAACAAATCAATAGCCTCATCAATGACATCTTTAACTTCTACAACACCATCAATAGGATAAGGATGTGCATCAGATATAATCTCATTAACCCTATCTTCACCATACTTAACCAGTACATCATTCATATCCTTGCAGTCTAATGGGAATGTCACTCTAAAGCATTTTTCCCTACCTATACGCCTAGATAATTCATCTCTAAGGTGTTTACCTGCATCATCAGAATCTGTGCATAATATGATTGTTTCAGCGTTCATTAAATGCTCTTCAGCAGATATAAGATAGCTAAACTTCCTATCAGATGGTTTACTATTTGGTTGCGTTGCTCCATCAGGAACAGATACAACATTATTAAATCCAGCCTCAACAAGTGCTAATGCATCCATTTCACCTTCAGTTATAATGATGGTTTGCATCCCTATCATATGGTCAAATCTATAAAAACATTTTTCTGCATTCTTTTCTTGCTTGAATCCTTTTGCTAATGTTCTTGATTTGATATTAACCACTTCACCATCTTTATAAAATGGGAACTGAATCCAGCTATTATTAAAACCAATCTTTTCCTGTTGTAAGGTGTCTTCAGATATACCCCTATCACCAAACCAATTAATGATATCTTGAGGTAGCTCTGTTTTAACTTCCTGTTTTGGCTTTTGTATTATCTCCCTGATATCCATAGATTTTTTATTTAAACTTCCTTTCCATCCACAATGATGACAAAACCATACACCCTCATCATGGTTGATTGCAAGGCATTTATCCCTTGATTTAGTTCTCTTGTGAGAACATTCAGGACATACCGACCTTTCCTGACCATAGGTTTGCCTTGCATAGATTCCATTACTTTCTAAGGTCATACAAGAACTCCAAGTCTTCTAACTTACTTTGAGTGATGTTTAACCTAGTTTGTAAATATGCAATCCATACTGCTGAAAAACATAGATACCCTGTTATTAATGTGCTATAAAATAAATCCATTTTATTTCTCCTTTTGTGATTGATAATCTGTTAATATATTCTCAAATCTTTTATTGCCATTATAAGATTGCTCTCTTAATGTATGTAAGAATATTACCTTAGAATGCCAAAATTTATGTTCTAATACCCACTTTAAAACCCTATCTATTAATTTATAATCTATCTTATCAATAGTTATAAGATTATATAATTCATTAATAGATTTATTTAATAACTCTTTTTCATTTTTGGTTGTAAACATATGTTTAAATTTCTTTTTTTGTTTTAATAAGAAATTAGTTACAATGCCTGTTAACATATCTAATTGTTCAGGAGTTATCTTTTTATTAATTGGGGTATATACCTGTTGTTTATTGGTATATACTCTATTAATACTATTATTATGTAATAATAATGTTTTACCTGTGGTATCAGGGGTAGAAACATTTTCTCCACTATCACTATCATTAACCTGATTAACTACAGGTATATGGGTATGACTTGTAATTGGATTTACCCCATTACCTGTAGGTATAGGGGTAATGTATCTTTTTATAAACTTTTCAGTACCTTGCTCAAGCTCAATTTCTACATGAATAAATCCATTCTCCCTAAGTTCTGTTAAGCACCTTGATACATACGCTTTAGTAATTTCCATAACTTTACTAAAATATACATTTCTCTTAGTGCAAATACCATCATCATTTAGATTTGCGGTTATCTCACAATATAATAACTTAGATAATGGTTTAATATTCTTATCGTGTCTTATGTTTTGTGGTAATATACCAAAATATCCATTCATATTATTATCTCCCTTTCGAGTGGAGGGCTGGTAAAAAGGAGGTAAAACCAACCCTTGAATATAAATCCACTCTTAATTATTTTATTTATCCTTTTTTTCATTATTGAATATACGACCCTTATTATAGTCTTTGCAACTCTTATCTGTATTATACATATACTCCACGAAATGAGCAAAGTCTAAATCATATATTTTTTCTTTTCTAATCATTTTACAGAACAAATTTATAAGTTTCTTTTCGTTATTATCAAACCATTCTGAAAATATATCATATTTAGATTTATCTACATTCATTGCAAGTCTCTCTTATTAATCGAACACCATCAAAAACTTGCCTATTTAGGTAAGTAATTTTAGGTTTATTTTTCTCTATTCTAACTGATTTCTGATACACTCTTTTGCATTTATCACATCTTTTTGGTTGTAAAGATTTAGATTCAATACCACGCTCAATATGTCTTTTTTTCCGCCTATCATCTAAATAATCTACACTATCAAACCAATCAGGCTCTTTAAAATAGTTTTCTAAAGTTAGTCTAATACATTTATCTGCTCTTTCATAATCTGCCATTGTACTCATTATAAATCTCCTTTTTTGCTTTGTTCATATGCATCTAATATAAGAATCATTGCATTTGTTTTATCTGATAATTCCTTCATTTCTCTTTTAAGAATATCATAATCTCCCATGTCTTCACCTTCTGTATGAACCCATATCGACCTGATAAACTCATTGCATTGATGGAATACTCTTTGTAATTCAATTAAATCAGTTTTTATCATTATAAACCTCATAATAAATACCATCAAGAATTGTTTGCCAATGCTTATGGTCTTTGATTATATTTTCCTTTACATTCTTTACAACATCTAATTGATTTAGTAAGTTGTAAACTCTTTTTGATTTTGAGCTTATTCTTATCTTAGCCATCATACTTCTCCTTTAGTTTATTACATAGGTTATCAAATTCATTATAAACTGATTCCCAATCTATTATAATATCATCATCATGTTTTATATAATACAATGGTACTTTTATATGTTCTTTCATTTTTACTCCTTTATTGCTGGTGCGACTATATAATTAAAATAGTCACATTCTTTATTTTCTGATATTAAGCATTTTTTACCACACAAGTCAACATCAATCCATTGTCTTAATTTTGAGTCAATCATTATGCCTGAACAGGTATACCCTGTATTATAATTGGCACAATAATTTTTGACCTTAATATTAGGGTTGCTTGCATTTTCTCGATTCATTCTCATTTTATATCTCACTTGTATAGTTTTTCATAAAAAACTCTAATGCCTTGTCCAGTTCTTGTTGTTGAATTTTTATTGGTACATACGCATTACCTTTATAAGTATTTAAGGCAGTGAACTTGTTATATCCTTCTTTAAATAATAATAATATTATATCATTTGTTTTCATTTATAAACCTCTATTTATAAGACTTCTGCAAGGGAGGTCGAAGTAATTTTCTAGTGTCCCTTGCATCAATCTCTATTTATACACCTTTATCAAAAAACTCTTTTAATTTATCATAGTTCTTTATGATTTTAAAATAAGTTTCTTTATCTAATCCAGTTTCCATTCTTGCTTGAGGGCTTAACATATTATAAGCACCCTCTTCCTGAACTTCACAATAATCTATCCATTCATATCCAGCAATTGAAAACTCATCATTATACATATCTACTTTTTCCATTTTTTAACTCCTTTGTTTTTCTTTTAGGTTATCTAATACAAATTTTATATCTGATTTTATTTGCATTATTGAAAGATGTTTTCTGTATTTATCATTTTGTTTTTCAAATTGCTCTTTAGTATTTTCTCCATTATTACTTTTAGATAAAATACTTTTAGCAATTTCATATGCTCTTTCTAATCTCATTATGTCAGTCATTTTATAACTCCTTTTGTTGTCAAATATTATAAAACATATATGACACAAGTCAAGTACTTTTTTAAATTATTTTTATAAATTTAATAATAATTGTATTTATCAGGCATATTTTATAGAGAATCTTGCTCCATAAATAGCCCTAAAACCGCACAAAAAAAGTTTTTAATACCAACTATCGACTATTTAAAAAAGTGGCTTCAGGGTATAAAATTCGGCTCGTATCGATTTTTTGAAAAAAGCAAGTAAAAAATAAAATTATTTTTAAAAATATAAATTTTACTTGACATTATAAAAAATATTATGTAAATTTATAAAAAATTGATATTGAGATTCAATCTCATTAACTTATTGAGATTGATACTGAGATTCATTCTCAATAAGCTATTGTTATTGAGACTCATTCTCATTAAGCTAAGTAGTAATGATTACTATTTATTTTTTTTTGATTCATATTTAATTTTTTGGATTCATTTAATTTGCTTTTAAATTTGCGTTTTAAGAGCGTTTTATTTGTTAGGCTGGGTTAGGTATGCCTAAACCAAAAAAAGCTCTAATTTAAGCCATTTAGAGCGTGTTTTTTTACTAACTAGATACAAAAAAGCCCCTATTTTACAAGGGGCTTCATTGACTAACTAAACAAACAAATTTAATGAAAAACTAAACCAACTTTTTTAGTATCATTAAACCACTTGGTACTATACAAATCATATTCGGAGGCGTTTTTATATCCAGCCTTTTTTAAGTCTTCTAATGACTTAAATATTTTTGTATGTCTATCTGTTTTTTTATCTATTAAATGTGACTGCTTGCCTGAATCAGAGAAAATAAAATCATAATTACTAGGAATAGACTTTAATTTCTTAATCATGTTTACGTTATTTGTATATGAGTAAAATTTAATATCAGGCATTTTTTTAGCAATCTCAAACCATTTTAAAAGATATTCTTTAGAGTAGTAATCGCCTGAATCATGAACCCGCACAAATTCCGCCTTTTTTTTCTTTATGTCTTTTATCATATCATTAATAAAAGAATCTTTTTTGGTAGCCTCAAATTTTAATTCCGCCCATTTACTAGACAACTTATAAAAACCCTTTTTAGCATAGCAAAATTTGACGCATTCACCAGCAAG
>TARA_R100000278_G_scaffold71159_1_pt1 | contig 17679 bp, 23 predicted proteins | sample TARA_R100000278 | Tara Oceans TARA_R100000278 (sample SAMEA2620755) | marine metagenome | biome: marine biome (ENVO:00000447); feature: deep chlorophyll maximum layer (ENVO:xxxxxxxx); material: "saline water (ENVO:00002010), including plankton (ENVO:xxxxxxxx)" | depth 66 m | reverse complement strand
TCTCGCACTGTTCGACCTGTGGTTTTCATGAAAATGATGAGCAGGCTTATCAAGAGGCCTGTCGATATGACTGGGACATTTATATGCAAGAGCAAAATAGATGTGCAAAAGGATTTACGATTGTTCCTTATGCTCTTCAACGTGGTGTCAAAAAAATAAATATAACAAAATAAAGTGAGGGGGCCCGACTACCATTCGGGCCCCTGTTGTCAATGAAAGGAGGGAATGTTCACTTGTTGAACACCTAATATTATAGTGTATTTAAAAATATTTTCTCTAAAAAAATGATAGTGTCTATAGCATATTATATGTTATAAATAATATAAATTATAAGAAAGGAAAGAATAATGGAAAAGTATAATTACGATCACTTAATTAAAAAACTAGTAAATGAGCATGGATGGTTAAGAGTTCCCTGGTGGATACCTGGAACTAATACTCATCGATTAGAAGGAGTTGTACTATGAGCACGGAACAAATGTGGATAGACAAACATGCAAAAAGAAAAAGAGAAATAGTTTCTCAACTAGAAAAATATATGAAAGTGAGAAACAAATCTAAGATAGCACTCGTTAATGAAAAAATTAATTATCAAATTAAAAAACTTCAAAACGAACTTCATAATATTAATATGTTGTTGGATGTTATCTAATGGGAGGAACTTTTGCGGTAAGAGTAAGCACCGATCCCGCTAAAAAAACAGGTGTTGCTAAAATGAAAAGAGCAGCAAAAAAGAAACGGAGAAAAAAGAAGAAATGAGTAGAGACAAAACTAAATGGGTGTCTCAAATGATATCAACTAAGACTAGAAAAATGTTAGAAGAGATATGTCAAAGCACCCGGAGATCAGTTCCAACGGAACTAGAGATCATCGTCGAAAAAGAATATCAAAAAACAAAGAAGTAGGGTTTCGACCCTACTTCGTTCCACCACAAGTACAGACTTTACTATCCATCTTTAACAATCTTTGTTGTAGATATTTTATGTATTGTTCCTGTAATTGTTTTTCTGACATTTTGTTTATCTCTAATTCTGTCAATTTCTTGACGGTAGTTTCCTTAAATTGTTTTTGCATTTTTCGCTCCTTTTGTTTCAATTGTTATGCATGTGAACATGCGAGAACTCTCAGTATATCAAAATTCATAATTAAATTTCTACAAATTTATTTTCAAAAACATAAAATAAATCTATTGACTTTTCAATTTTTTGCTCAGTGGACACCGAGCCGGAGAGAAAGTAAAGCTATCTCCGTCTATAATCATCAATATTACTCCTAATTTTTTCTGCGGGCCACTGGGCGCTCTTCGAATTTCTTTTCTCGAAGGCATCTTATACTTCTTTCTAAAAGAAACAGTCTTTACATCAATCAGATATAAATCCCCCTCTTCATCCATTGCAATAATATCTACTAAACCATTAGGAGATACATTTTTATAAACTAATAAACCATGTTTTAAGAGAATTTCTGTGGCCTTTAACTCAGAGACAACACCTTTAACATGTTTCTCGTTGAGTAACTCGTTGTTAATCGAGTTCTTTTTTAATGTCATCCGAGAACAATCGCAGCGGAATAGGTACTCGGTATATAATAGAACTTTTGTATAGCACGACTGTTCGACCACCCTCTTTATCTTTTCGGATCATCGAAGCCATTAACTTTAACTCATCCTTATTTTCTTGAAGAACCCATCCAACCTCATCGCATATAGCGGTTTTTAATTTTTTCATATCACCATAAGTATGCCATCCGGCCTGCTCTTCAACAGTATCTCTCCAAACAACATACTCAAGCTGATAATCCATGCTATAAGTATAGAAAATTTTTTACTTTTTTAAAGTATTCTGCCCTGGAACTAATTTTTCAAAAAATTTAAGCTTTTCAATGTTTTTCCCAGTGTACCAAGTTTGTTCTTGACTACCATTAACCCCTAATTTTGCTGAATTTAACTTTGGTAAAGTTATTTTTACTGCTTCGGAAACTGAAGTTAAATTATAATCATCACCAAACATAACTCCATCATTTTTTAATTTGGGCCACCAATTTTTTATATCATCTATGACTGGTTCATACTCGTGCGCTCCATCTATCATTATGAAATCAATTGTCGCTTCTTCAAATTTTTCTAAAACTTTTGGATCATCCGACCTTCCTTGACAGGGAATAACCATTCTTTTTTGAATAAAAAATTCTAAGTTTTCTCTAAAAATGGAGGAAAAATCTTTTGGTAAATTTAAGTTTGCGTGTTCTGAAGAACCTTCAAAAGTGTCTATAGAATAAATTCTTACATTTTCTTTACCCGCATTAAATAAAGATGTAGCAAGGTAGTGTGTAGACCTACCTAAAAAAGAACCTATTTCTACAATTTTTCCATTATCTTGAATTTGATCAACAATGATGTCATAAGTTTCTGAATAATTGAACCACCCCGGTATTTTAAAATAACTATGTTTCATTTTTTTTCCTCTCTTGCATTTCTATAGCAGCTTGCAATATAACTTCTTGCATGTTTGTAAAATAATTTCTACCCATCATTTTTTCAGCTAACTTTCTAGCTCTTCTTCTTTTGTCTTCCTCATATTTATGTCTTTCAGAAGCTCTTTTATCTGTTTGTTCGTAAACAGGTTTTTTTTGTAACTCATACTTCCTATTTTTCATTTTTTATATTTTTACCCTCTAAATATTCTTCCACTATTTTTACAGATTTTTGTAAATCTACACAAGTATCGTATTTACAGTAATTTAAAATGTCTCTCAATGCATGTTTAAGCTCATCTTCTCTAACAAATTTGTATTGATCATTTAAATCAGCCATTTCTTAAACTCCTCCCCCATAATTTGAGTTGCTATGTTTATTTTCTGTCGAAGACTTTTTAAGATGTTTTCATCTACGGTTCCTTCGCAAACCAAGTCAACGTATGTTACCTTACTTTCAGTTCCAATACGATGATTTCTTGCTTCTGCCTGTTCTCTTATTTCTAAGTCATAATCATTAGAATAAAAAACCATGGTTTTAGCTATCGTCAAAGTTAAGCCATAACCTCCTGTCCTGGGGTGGCCTACTAAGAATCTCATATGATGATTAGGACTCATAAATCTTTCTAAAATTTTTGGTCTTTCCGTACTCGGCGTTTCACCATAAAAACCTTCCGCGGACCCCGATCCAAACTTCTTATCCAAAGTCTCAATTACCTTTTTAATATTATGTCGATACGAGCACCAAATAATTACTTTTCCATCGACCTCTTCAATTGTCTCTAATAATTCTTTGAGTCTATTTTCCGAAAAATCAATTATCTCTCCATTATCCGTCGTCATGTATCCGCACGCAATTTGATGAAGTCTTTTTAACTGAGCAATCAACGTTGCTGTTGTGAGTTCACCTTCTTCTAATTGAACCAATGCCAGGCTCTTCATTTGAACATAAGCTTTTAATTGCTTCTCGTTCATGGGAACTCTTCTTTTCATATAAATTTTATCCGGTAAATCCAAAGCTTCATCTTTGGTGACTCGATAAGAGAATTGCCGCAGCTTCTCCGTAAGTTCATCTAATCTTTTGTAGCCGGTAACTTTGTTAAAACTACGGCCACCAAATGATAGCTTAACTTGATCGCAATATCTAGCTTTAAAAGAGTAGATAGAACTGAAACCTAATAAGTCTTCATTTAAAAAAGCACACTGAGCATACAAGTCTTCCGGTGATTTTGTAATTGGTGAACCTGTTAAGATCACTCGATACTTTGCAGACTCTCCAATTTTAATACAACGTTTTGTTCTTTTTGTTGACATGTTTTTAATAATCGTAGACTCATCAATACACATTAAAGTCTTCCCGGAGTAAGTAAAACTATCAGCAACTTTGGAACCGTAAGCTGTAATAATGCTGTCAACATTCATTACTAAAATTTTTAATTTACTATTGGCTACAAAAAGTTTTTCTTTAATTTCATTTTGTTCTTTTTTTGTTTTTGCACCTTCCCAAACATGAACATCAAATTCAATATGTTCAGCTAAATGTTTTTTTATTTCATCTCGCCAATTGTATTTTATTCCGTTGGGACAAATAACAAGTAGTTGATCAATCTTTCCGTTGTCATATAAAATAGATATACCATCAATTAAGACTTTAGTTTTACCGCAACCCATCTCCATAAATAAAGCATACTCGGGACTACGATTTTCAAACTGGGCCATCATTCCCCCCAGGCCAATTAACTGGTGTTGCATAGGCTTGGTTTTAAACTTGTATTTTTCAACTAACATGATTATAAAATTATTCTAAGGAAGAAATTATTATGAATGATACAAAAAGTAAAGTTTATATCGTCCAGAATGTTATGAGAAAACATCAAGATGGAACAATAAGAGCGTTAGACTACTCTCAGGCAGAGAGATTTGGTGAGATTATCTTTTTATTTGATGGCCAAAAACAGGTGGTAATGTCTCCACAGCCCACAATAAGAAAATTAAAAACAATGCTAAAAGATATAAAAGACACGGATTATATATTACTAGTTGGAGACCCTGCACTTATCGGCTTGACCACAAGTGTAGTTTCGTATATTCTCAACGGTAGATATAATATGTTGAAATATGATAGATTAGAAAAAGATTACTTTCCTATCAGAGTAGACATAAACGAATAAGAAAGGCAAAAAACAAATGACCGAGAAACACGATAAAATAAATGGCGTTATAACGTATCATAAAAGAACGAAAAGCGGCATGGCAGTTTTTTATCCTAAGCATGATGTAACTATCAAGAAGGATGAAAAAATAATTCTTCACACTGTTCCAAGCAGACAAGACATTTTAAAACAATATGAGAAATGTCCCATTGTTAGTTATACAGTATGTGATGCAACAGTAAGAACTGAAGACGCAGTAGCTGACGCACTAGCTGCTAGAATTTCAGACAAAGAATTTTCAAGTTCAGATAAAAAAATAATTAAAATGACAATCGATGCATTGCAAAAGATTGATGACATGAACTTAGAAAAGAAAGATGTAAAAAAAGTAAAACAAAATGTTTTAGACTCTTTTACAAAAATAATGGCAATTGGTATCGCACAAAAAATTTATGATAAACAATTGACAGAATTAAAAAATAAAAAAGCAGAAGAATTGAGGAGGCAATATGAGTCTAGATCTTAGAAGAGATAAAAAAGATTTTGAGGTCAATGAAGTCGATCCAATTTCTAAAGCTTGCCAAGATTATCTAAAATTCGAAACTGAAATAAATGATCTTGAACTTTTATTAAAAGCAAAAAAAGAAAGCTTACGTCAACAAAATGAATTAATTGTTCAGCTTATGGAAGAGCGTGGAGTTCGTTCAATAAGAATGACTGATGGTCAGTCAGTTGACATTAAACCGTTTTATACTGGAAGCATAACTAAAGAGAAGCAAGAGGAAGCGTTCCAATGGCTTCGTGATAATGGTTATGATGACATTATAAAAAATCAAGTTGTAGTAAAATTTGGTAGAGCCGAAGACGAAAAGGCAAATAATGTTTTTACTGAACTTGCTAAACAAGGCTTAGATACTGATAGAAATGTTAAGGTTGAGCCTATGACTCTTAAGGGTTTCATTCGTGAAATGATTGAGAGCGGTAAAGAACTTCCTATGGAAACATTTGGCGTTTTCGTAGGACATAAAATAAACATTAAGAAAGGAAAATAATATGTCAGAGAAAAAAGAACAAGCGGTAGCTAAAAAACAAACAGGAAACGCGTTAGCGATGGGTGACTTGCTAAAGAAGACAGGACCCTCTTTATCAGAAAGAGGCACTGAAGATTTTGCAATACCTTATTTAAATATCATCGGAGACACTTCTCCTCAAATAGATAAGGAAGACTCAGATTATATCCCAGGAGCAGAAGCCGGAATGATCTTCAATAACGTAACCGACAAAGCTTACAAAGATATTGTTGTTTTACCTGTATACTACAGAAGACGTTATGTGGAGTGGGCTGAAAGAGGTGAAGGACCTGGTGCTCCCGTAAACATCTACACACCTGCACAATTTGAACAAATGAAAAGAGAGGGTAAAGTTGTGCGAGGTGAAGACAACAAAGAGAGAATAGTAGGTGGTGATACTTATATTGAAAACACCGCTGAACATTATGTGATTGTTTTGGAGCCCGATGGTATGTGGTCAAAAGCAATTATAAAAATGAAATCTACTCAGTTGAAGAAATCAAGAACCTGGAACTCTATTATGTCTAATCAAAGAAGAGTCGATGGTGATGAGGTCTACCAACCAAAAGATTTTGCACGTTCTTATCTTTTAAAAACTATAAGAGAAAAGAATGACAAAGGTAAATGGTTCGGTTGGGTTATTTCTGAAAGTAAATGGATTGATGAGTTAAACAATCCTAACGTTCAGAAAATCTATGAAGACGCTATGTTATTTGAAAAACAAATACATAGTGGTGAAGTAGACTCAACACCACAACAAGAAGACGAGAAAGTTTCGGTTCAGGGAAATTCTGCAAAAGCAGATTCTGATTTACCGTTTTAAACATAAGGGTGGGCTAGCCGATAATCTCGGCTAGCTTTTAAATTCGGAGGCAAAATGAATTTAGAATTAGTACAAAAATTTAAAGATATTTTTACTGGTTTAGAGAGGGCTCACGGAGTATTTGAGAAATCAAATGAGCCACAGAACGGTAAAAAAGTAGAGGCTCGAATGAAGACGGTCCACGAGCCGCCAACCATAGAAAAATTTGAACTACACTTAAAAGGAGAATATCCGGCTATGGGTATTGTTCCGATTAACGATGAAAACAAATGTTTATTCGGTGCGATTGATATCGACGTTTATCCATTAGATCACAAAGCTTTACAAAAAAAGATACATGACAAAAAATTTCCTTTGATCATGTGTCTCTCAAAAAGTGGTGGTGCTCACTTGTATATGTTCATGAGCAAACAAGTCACTGCAAAAGAGATACAGTTAAAGCTTAGTGAGATGGCAACAGCTCTCGGTTATCCGGCCGCTGAAGTTTTTCCAAAACAAATTGAATTGTTTGTTAAAGAGGGAGAAGAAAAAAGAGATACAGGAAGTTGGATCAATCTACCTTATCACGGCCGTAATCGATATGCCTTAAATGATGACGGTTCCGCTGCTTCTTTAGAACAATTTTTTGAATTACATGAAAAATATGTTGTTACTGATTTAAAGAAAATTAAAACTGATTTTAAAAATGAAGTAGTAAAAGATGGTCCACCTTGTCTTCAAATTTTAACGGAAGACGGAATTGGTGAGGGTGGCCGAAACAATGCGCTATTTAATATCGGGGTCTATTATCGTAAATTTGATCCCGATAATTATAAAAATCTTATTGAGGACTATAATCGTCAGTATATACAGCCTCCTTTAAAATCTGACGAGGTTTTAGTCATCATTAAGCAGGTGTCCCAGAGTGACTCCAATGGGGCACCACGATATTCTTACAGATGCACGCAGCCTCCTATCGAAAGTCTCTGTAATAAGAGACTCTGTAAGAAGAGAAAGTACGGGGTGGGTGGTGAGAATGATCGGGAACACCCGGTTTATTCTGACTTAAAGGTCTACAAATCTGATCCGCCTCGTTACTTTCTTAATGTTGATGACCGTAGAATTGAACTACCATCAACTGAAGACTTAATGACTCATAAAAAAGTTATTCAAGCTTGCATTGAACAATTGAATAAAGGTATTCCAAACATGGCCTTAAATGATTGGAACCAAACTTACACAGAACTTTTGGAAAATATTTCTATTGATTATCCTCCGGAAGAGGTAACAAAAAAAGGTGAGTTCAGAGAACTTCTTGAAGAATTTATTTTACATCAGGGAGAAGCTGTCAGTATTGAGGACATCTTTTTAGGTAAGTCATTTACAGAAGAGGGTTTTACTTATTTTGCTTTGAAAGATTTAATGGATCATTTGAAAAGAAACGATTTTAAAGAGTCCAGGTCTTGGGTCACTGTAAGATTAAGAGAAGAATATAAAGCAGAAGACTTAACGAAAAGAATTAAAAAAGTAAAAGTTAGACTTTGGAAAATAAAAGAAATTTTATCTGATGATATTGAATTAGATGTTCCGGACATGAAGAGACCAGACATTGAAGAGGAGAATATTCCGTTTTGAGTAAACCAATAGTCGTTATCGGGCCTCCGGGAACAGGTAAAACTACTTTTATCTTGAACAAGATTGAAGAGTATATTCAACAAGAAGTGAAGATCGATGAGATTGCTTTCTTTTCTTTTTCTAATAAAGCAGTAGACGAGGCTAAGCAACGGGCCGCGGACCGTTTTAAGATACCCATGAACCAACTAGAAAATTTCTCGACGCTGCACTCGTTTGCTTTACGTCAAATGGGTCTAACGCGAGAATATATATTAAGTAAAAATGATTGGAGAAACATATCAAATGTACTTAGGATTAATATTAATGTCAGTAATGACGATGACAGTTTTTTTAACTCATATGACGAAAAGTATATTCATCTTATAGAGAAAGCAAAAAGAAGAGATATCTCTTTAGACGATGCTTGGGCCATGTTTGCTCAAGACATTGTTAAACATAAATTAGAATATATTGCTAAGGGTCTTCAAGAATATAAAGAGTATGGTTACGAGAATTTTACAGATGGTGTCACTGGTTTCATGACAAAAGACGTAGGTCCGAAAAAAGATTTTACGGATTTAATTCATGACTATGTGGTTAGCAGTCGAGTCAAAGAATTTAAAGTTGTCTTTTTTGATGAGGCTCAAGACATGTCTACCATTCAATGGAAAATGGCTGAGAAAATTTGGAAGTCCTCTGAAACCTCTTATATTGCTATGGACCCTAACCAGGCTATTTATACTTGGGCTGATGCAGATGTAGCGAAAGCGTTAGAAGTAAAAGAAAATGCTGAAGAAGTTATTGTTTTAGACCAGTCAAAAAGAGTCCCAAGAAAAGTTTGGGAAGTAGTGAACCGTGTCGAAGAGCAAATCACGAACTCCGAGGATATCGAGTGGCGACCCGCGGAGCGCGATGGTCAAGTCGAGTTTATTAGAAACATTTATCATTTAGATATGAACAACGGGTCATGGTTGATTATGGGAAGAACCAGGTCTATTAGAGAAGACTTAGAAGAAATGTTAGTAAAGAAAAATGTATTCTTTCGTGTTAAGATGAGAGATAATAAATATCGATATTCGATTAAATCACAAGAGAGAAATGCGATACTAACTTGGAAGGACTTAACAATTTATAAAAACTCTGTCTCATTAAAAATGGTAGAGAATATGTACAAAGTTTTAGGAAAAGACTTTGTGACTAGAGGATATAAAAAAATAGTATCGGAGCAGAAAAAAGCTCTACCGGATAAAAAAGTTTCTTTTGACGAATTAGTTCAAGATTACGGTCTTGTTGCAAATAAAGATCAGTCGTGGGTGGAAGTCATGACTACTTTAAACACAGAAACAAGAGCTTACTTAGAAAACTTAGAGTCAAGAGGAGAGGATATAGGAAGAGAACCGAGAGTAACTTTGTCTACAATACATCAGCAAAAAGGCGGGGAAGCTGATAATGTTATTGTTTCATTAGACATAGGTAAAATGGCCTATGAGGATTATAAGAAAAACCCTATTAGTGAGCATCGACTTTTTTATGTCGCCTTTTCAAGAGCAAAAGAAAATCTTTATATAGTAACACCAACAAGCAGGGAGGCATATAGGGTATGAGCAAACAAATAGGAATGTTTAAACCAAAATCAGAGTGGCTGCCGCCACAAGAATTTAAAGACATTAAAGACGCAAAAAGAATTGCTATCGACTTAGAAACAAAAGATCCGAACATTACATCGAAAGGACCAGGGTGGGCTACAAATGACGGAAATATTATTGGCGTTGCTGTTGCTGTGGATGGTTGGGAAGGGTATTATCCCATTCGCCATGAAAATAGTTTTAATTTTGATCCTATTGTCACTTTGGATTGGTTAAAAGAAATGCTGTCCACTGATTGTGATAAGATAGCACATAATGCAACCTATGACTTTGGATGGCTACAAGCTGAAGGAGTTAGTTGGAATGGTCGTATTATTGATACGATGATTGCTGCTCCTTTAGTGGACGAAAATAAATACAGTTATTCTTTAAATGCATTATCAAAAGAATATTTAGCTGACAGTAAATCAGAGTGGGGACTTTACGAAGCTGCTGCTCAGTTTGGTGTCGATGCTAAATCAGAGATGTATAAAATGCCGGCTACTTTTGTAGGAGAGTATGCCGAGCAAGATGCTGCCTTATGTTTACGTTTATGGGACCGACTCCAGGAAGAAGTGACGAAGAGTGATTTACAAACAGTTCTTGATTTAGAGTTAGACCTGTTACCTATTCTTATTGAGATGAGAACAAAAGGTGTGCGAGTAGATTTAGAAGCTGTCGATAGGGCTGAAAAAAACTTAATCAAAAGAGAGAATAAATTATTAAAATATATTCATGATGAAACAGGAATGAAATGTGATATTTGGGCAGCTCGATCCATTGAAGAAGTTTTTAGAGGATGCAAGATAGATTATCCTCAAACAGAAAAAGGTAATCCTAGTTTTACAAAAAGCTTTTTGGAAAATCATCCACATAAAATTCCTAAAGCGATTGTTGAAGCTAGAAGTTATAACAAAGCCAGGGGAACATTTACTAATATGATTAATAAGTTTCATCATAACGGAAGAATACATGCGAATATTAATCAGTTACGTAGTGATAGCGGTGGAACAGTCACTGGAAGATTTAGTTATAACAATCCAAACTTACAACAAATTCCTGCGAGAGACTCAGCCGATGCTGAACTAAAGATTGGAACGTTGATTAGAAGTTTATTTTTACCTGAAGAGGGACAAAAATGGGGTTCATTCGATTATTCTCAGCAAGAGCCGCGTTTGGTGGTTCATTATGCAAATAAAGTAGGACTTGACGGATCAAAAAAGCTTTTAGAGGCTTATAGAGAGGATAAAAACACAGACTTCCATACGATCATGGCCGAGATTGCAAGTATACCTCGTAAGAGCGCTAAAACCATAAATTTAGGACTTTTCTATGGAATGGGTGTCGGAAAACTGTCAGATCAACTAGGAATTGGCTCAGACGAAGCAAAAGCTTTAATTGGCCAATATAACGAGAGAGTTCCGTTTGTAAGACAACTCGCTGACAAAGTTTCTGATCACGCGCAACGAAAAGGAAGGGTTCGAACTATTTTAGGAAGACAATGTCGTTTTGATTTATGGGAACCAAAAAGCTTTGGCGTACATAAAGCTTATCCTTATGAAAAAGCCGTGGAAGAATACGGAAGCAATATAGGTTTAAAACGAGCAGGGACCTATAAAGCTTTAAACAGATTGATCCAAGGATCGGCTGCGGATCAAATTAAAAAAGCAATGGTAGAATTGCGTAAAGAAGGTATCATACCAATGATACAGATACACGATGAACTAGCCATTAGTGTTGATGGCTTTAAAGAGCAACAAGGCAAAATTATAGAAGTTATGGAAAACTGTTTAGAAATGGAAATACCTTCTAAGGTGGATGTCGAGGTAGCTAAAAACTGGGGAGAAGCACAATGAGAGTAACTTATCAAGATGGAAGGCTATATTTAAGCTTAACACGTTCTGAAGTAAAACAGGTTCATGACGAGGTGGGAAGACCAATAGAGTTAGATATTGGTAATTTATCAATACTACATGAAGATGTGTCTAAATGCGTTACTCAGTATCTTAGATATATTCAGATGAAAAAAGAACTATCAGAATGGAAAGAAGAAGGTAACGACAGTTAATAAATCACTATAGTTATTTGCAAGAGACACTAGATCTAAAAACTTTTGCTAATATACATAAAGTTACCTTCCTGTACATTTTGGCCGTTACCATTCTGAGTAATAAAATATCATAACTGTTGTGCAAAATAAACATTTCTTTTTCTTTTATTGTTGATTAAAACCTTATCTCGAAAGGAAAAAATATTATGTATAATTTAACAAATAAAGCAAAAGAACACTTCTTAAACTTTTTTAAGAGTGATGATAAAAAAGAAGAAGAGTTAATAGACTTCTTAAAAGCAGAATATAAACACGATTGGAAAGCAGCTTACGCTTGGTATTTAGAAGAAGGTACTTTACCTAATTACGTAAGAAGAACTTTATAATAAATCCTCTAACAAGCCCGATGAAACGCACGTGAAATTTAACACGATAGTTTCATCCCGGCTGTAGAGATCTTTTGATATGACATCGTAGTATTGAGAACACTCTTCATAAGTAGTGAACACCACTTCTGAACTTAGCCTGACGCACTTTTGATCTAGTCCTAGACCGACACAAGCCCATCCTACTAAGAAAAATTTTAGCACTAATAGCTATAGATGATTTGAGGAAGATCTGTGTACTTTTCTCTTTTATCCAAATGTACAAAAGTTTTTGCCAAACCGACAGTCCAACCAAGTTCTAAAGCAACTTTAAAAAGCTTCACTAATAAAACTCCATCAGGTCTTTTCATATCAATAGCGCAAGTATCAGTACCATACTTGTCGTTGTCCACTAAATGTAATGAATTGCTAGAGGCAGGATAACCACGTGACTGCAGCCACTCATTATGTTCTTCTGTTCTGCAACCCGAAGTGACCACGATCGGATGACCGAAAGCCTCTCTTAATTCATCAAGATCGTCTCCAAAACCATCTTGTAGTTGAACTATTCCTGTTGTTGGGCAAGCTAGTTCAGATTCCTGGAAATATTTCATGTTCGTCCCTTTCGTCTTTTTTACTGAATAAGTTTATAATAAATGCCTTTAGTTTTCTAATCATTATTTCAACATATATCCTAAACCACTGTGTTTATTAACAGATCCGCCTTTATTGAAAGCAAAAGAAAGTCCGCCCGATATTCCTCCTTGACCGATTGAAGCGCTTAGATCAACAGGAACACCGTTTATCATTACAGTGTTTCCATAGTTCATTTGAGGATTACCTGTAAATACATTGTCTAAACTAAAGTCACCATACTGTGTATTTAAAGTTGGATTACGAGCAAAGTCATAAGCCGCTTTTAAACTGTTTAGTCCTAAACCTGTGTTTTCAACTCTTGCGTTAGCTAAAGCTTTTTGAAAATTAATCTGATCATTTATGTTATTAGGCACGGCTTTAAAGGGTAGATTGTCTAATCTTGAATCGTATAAAAAAGGATAATCATTTCTAAAAGTAGCGTCTCCCTGTTGTGAGGGTGGAAGAAGAGCAGGTAATTGTTGCACTTCTATTTTTCGATTATCAAAAGTAGGTGGGACAAAAGTAGGTCCTTCTGTCACTGTTATATCACTACTTCCTCCAGAGGTGACAGTTGGTTTTGTGAAAAAATAGTCATATAAATCTTTCAAACCTCCACCTATTCTTTGAGCTGTACTAACAAAAGGAATGCCATAGGCATCAACTAATTGTCCTAATCCATATCCAATATCGCCAGCTACTTCACTTAATGTGGGTCCATAAATATTAGCTAGTCTTTGTCTTTCTTCAGTTAAACTTCTTGGAGCATCAGCAGTTGCCTGAGTTAAGCCTGATACGACTCCAGTTACTTCTCCTGTCACAGGATCTACAACGTTAACAGGTTTAGTAAATCTATCCTTAAATAATCTTTCAAGTGTGTCTTGTTTGATTCTTTTACGAAGTCTCTCTTCAGGCACATCCCTACCTTTAAAAAACTTTTGTCTTTGTAAATTATCTATCGTGGCTTTTTTAGCTTGTGAGGAAATAGAAGACGATCCTCCAGATTGACCTCTGTTTTGACTAGCGTAAGACTTTTTTCCTTGAGATATAATACGATCTAGTCTTTTTTCATTTTGAGCTTTTTTAAAATCACCAAAACTTCTTGTGTCGCCTTTTTTTACTTTTCTTCCTCTAGCCATTACGCTACCACCTGTGGTTTTTTAAACTTTTTTGATTCATAAACATCGACGATACCTCCATCAGCAGCTTGGAAAAGAGGTAACCCAACAGCTTCCAATCCAGCCACTGTTTGTGGGTTTATCGGTCCTACGCCTTGATTATTGGGCGCTAAAGGAAAATCTATTGGAGCTAATACGTTAGCTAAGTTCCCCGAGCCGCGAGTCGCGTCCGGTGCAACCATAGTCGGACTAGAGGGAACAGTAACCGAGGCTCCTGTTTTAGCAGGAATATCTAAATCATCCTGATCCACTCCCTCTTGAAACTCTATAGGTTGATCAATAGGTCTCTCATCATCTTTGTCTGGCATCTGCTCAATAGCAATTTTTTTAACCTCTCTAACAAAGTTCATGTAATCTAAAACATTTTGTCTTTTCTCTCCTACATTTTCGGCGGCTACTTCAGTTAGATGATCTAAAGTAATATCTAATAGTTTTAAAGCAGAGTTGTAACTTCTATAATAAGGTATTCTAGAGTCTATTGCTTCAAATAAAAATTTTGTATTTTGTGGATTAGCAAGAATTTTAGTTATTCCTCTCATTGTTAAAACTGTCCCCAGGCCAAACTTTGCTCCTTGATTAGCTACGTCTCCATAACCAAACATGTGCAAACCTAACAAGGTGCTTAAACCGCCAAACATAGAAGCTCTTCTTAAGAAAGTAGCAGGATCAGGAACATAAACATTTCCATGTTTTTCCATTAAATACACTAAATCAATAAAATTTTCAGGATTAACCTTTTTACCTTGAGGTGACTTAGAGAACAGCTCTAACGCTCTTAAAAAACCCTCTTCTTTAGGGCCTTTGGATCCTCCTTTTATGTATGTCTCAAAACTAGGAAGACCCAAGTTTTCTCTAAATTTTTTAGGATCAAAGTTTAAGAAATTAAAAGTTTTATCTGCTTCGGCACCACTTTTCGCTCCTTTTACTTTGGCAGTGTTTTCATAGGCATCATCAAGATATTTTCTTATGAAAAGACCAAACAGTTCATCATCTTTTCCCATCAATTTATATAAATCATCGACAGATTCTTTTGATCCAAAACTTAATACGTCCTTAACTATTTCACTATAATACTTTGTACCTTCTTCAGTGAGCTTGGTATCAAACATATTTTTCTTTGCTTTTGAAACTTTGTCGGCCATTGGTCTTTCATATAAAGGCTTACCTTCAAAAAAAGTTCCTTTGCTGTTATAGCCAAAATTAAAAGTCTTTTTAGCAATTGCATATTGTCTTTTGATTGCGTCAGCAATATCTTTTGGAATATTTGATAAATTAATATTTTCAATAGACTCTTCTGCTGCTTTTTTTAAAGCTATAATATCTCCGACAGAGGCTCCTCCCTCACTAGAATAACTTTTGTTTTGAGCGTTTTTTAAAGTTTTAGTGATAAATTTTCTTACCTCTTGAACAGGAATAAAGTTTCTATAAGCATACTCGTCATAAAAAACTTTTGCTGCTTTATATGCTTCAGTATAGTTAGGATTGGTGGATTTTATATTCATTCCCCCAGCGTTTGTTATGATTTCTTTTGCTTTATCTAATAGATATGGGACCTGGCCAGATCCTTCTTTTAGTTTTTTGTTTGTTACCGGAACAATGTTTTTATCAAATTTAACAACCGTCCCTTTACCCATGGCTAAATCTTCGAAAGCCTTCCATTGCTTGGCATTATAATATTTCCATTTTTTATAAATTTTTTCAGAAGTCTCTACTAATTTTTTTCCCAACTCACTTGAATTAGTAGACGTTCCTGTAGGAGCGTAAGAGTAAAAAAAGTTATCTAATTGTTGTAAAATTTTATTAGCTCTCCCTTTTATAGTTCCTTTTAAAGGACCAGGCACAAGAGGAAAAACACCACCTGTTTGTAAGAAAAATCTACCTAAACCTGAGTCAGCAAAATCAGCAATGGTCATGTCTAGTTTTAAATTTTTTGCTCTTGTATAAATATCTTTGGCAAATTTATCTACCTTTACCAATCCTCTTTTTACAAGATAAGGAATTGTTCCAAAACCTAACGCTAATGCTTCATAAGTAGCTTCCGTTTGTAAGTCCTGTGGAAGTTTTTCCCATACCTCTTCTACTGTTTGTTCTTCACCGGTAATTTTTCCTTGTATAAAATCGTAAGCTACTTTTGCTTGTGTGCCTCCTAGTATTGCTCCTAGAGAAGTGTTTACAACCTGCATTATAGGAGTGATTCTTCCTCCATAAGCTTTTAAAGCTTTATCTCCTATTTTTTTAACAACATCAGCTCCAATAATAACCCCTGGAATAGAGGCGATGTCTCTGTCTAATCCAAAAATTTCTAATCCTTTTGCTATAACAGCGTCTTCTTCAGGCAGCGCCGTCTTTTGTCTTTTAAAATCAACACCAAATGTATCAGTAAAAAATTGATCTACTTTGTCGTAAGAATCTGGAGGCACGATCTCATAATCCTCCTCAATATCAGAATCACCTAAATAAATATATCCGTCTTTTATTCTTAAAGCGTTTCCAAAAAAACCATCAAAATCTAACTCTGTTTTTTGAGGAATTAAATCTGCAAAATTATCATCTGGAACATCTACCGGAGTCTCTTGAAAAGATGGTGAACCAGGAATTAAATCAGCAAAATTGTCTGTTATGACTAGTTTTTCTTGTTCTAGTGGAGCAATGGTTTTTTCAGCCATTTTAACCTCCTATTCTATTCCTTTAAGTTGTTTTAATCTTTCAATTACCGCGGTTGGATCAGCACCTTCTATCACGGCGTTAATAGCGTTTTTAATATCAGGATCATTAACTGTTAAATCTTTTAATTCAGGAGGCATCATTGACTGAATTAAATTAAACTGCTTTACATTAAAATCGTCATTTTTATTTTTTCTAGGTGCGTTAAAAATTTTAGGTACTTCGTAATCGATTTCTTCGACTCCAGGAAGCAACGCTCTTTGATCATTTGCTTTTTGAGACATTTCATTCCAAGCTTGTTCTAAAGAGTCCATCGCTCTTTGAGCATTACCTATTCCTGTTATATTTAAATCGTTTTTAACAAGGTTTATTTCTCTAACAGGGTTAGATCTACCAGTCTGTTCTCTTCGAACAGAGGCCATAGAAGTGGCAATAGCTGTTTCTAATCCCATAATTTCATCAATAACTGGTTTAAAGAAAAAACTTTCAAAAGGAAGATCAACATCATAACCAAAAGCATTAAATATGTCATCAACAGCTCCTAAGAGACCTTTTCCTGCTCTCGTTCCAGAACCAAAAATTCCAAAGTAAAGAGGATTGTCATAAGCTAGTTGATACATTTTTTCAATATTTTCCATAGCTGTTTCAGCTTGCTTTAATTTACCTTTTGCTATTTCAGTATACTGTCCTCCTACTTGATATTCCGGAGTCGCGGTTTCTAAGTTTTGTAAAAAATCATCGCTTACGCCAATTACCTCTTGTTTGGATTGTTCTCCTCCCTCATCTGTTCCTTTGCTTCTGTAAACGATACCTCCATCTTTCTTATCTTGAATGTTTGTAATAGGAACATTGATGTTAGGACTGAATGTTATTCCTGATAATTTTTCAAACTTAAATAATTTTTTAACAGATTCCTCTTGGTTTAAATACGCGTTTTGAAGTTCATTGTATTTTGCGAGGCCTTCTGGAGTAGCTAAATCAAGAATCTCTGTTTTTATTGTGGTAGTACCGTCTTTAGTGACAGGATAAGACACTGTATATTCATTTTTCTTT
>TARA_R100000278_G_scaffold465_5_pt1 | contig 17827 bp, 33 predicted proteins | sample TARA_R100000278 | Tara Oceans TARA_R100000278 (sample SAMEA2620755) | marine metagenome | biome: marine biome (ENVO:00000447); feature: deep chlorophyll maximum layer (ENVO:xxxxxxxx); material: "saline water (ENVO:00002010), including plankton (ENVO:xxxxxxxx)" | depth 66 m | reverse complement strand
TATAGATATTGGTATATTTTTGTTGATAGTCTCATTCAATCACCTATTTTTATCCAATCTCCATCCCATGCCTCGCCATTTAAAACCCATTTCTCACCTTTTTGGTAAGGCCCCTCAATGTAGACACCATTTAATCCGTTTAGTCTCTTGATTACCCATGACCCCGAAAACCATGATTTAGCACAAATATATGTCCCTTCTAAATTTCCCGTCATGTGTTTATAGGCCACTAAAGCACCAGCAACTATCATTTGAGAATAAGTAATTCGACCCATTCTCCTATTTTTCGGTATTACTTGCGTATTGCCTTTTTTGAAACCTTCTCCATTCTCAAAGGCATAGCAAGCCTCTTGATTTAAGACAGAAGAGGAGAGATTGTGTTGATTAGGATGTTTTGATAAAGGCATTTAATCACCTCACTCCGTAGCCGTCTTCTGTAGACCAATAACGGCGGTCTTCGGGTACATTGGTAGTCCCTACTTTTATTTGTGCAAGTTTACCATCCCATTCCTTACCGTTTAGGTATAGTATGCCTTTTTTCATTTTAATGTCAACATCTTTGAACCCGTTAAGTCTCTCTCTTGTGGTTGGTGTATTCCATCCGGATAGAGTAATGCAAAAACCATCCATCATCTCATCCTTCGCTATTAGGTTTCCATGTAGTAGCAATACTTTTTGATTACCCCATATCATTTGATTTGGAGACCTGTGAATCCTAACTTTGGTATTTCCTCTTTGGAAATCTTCGCCGTTCTCGAATGCTGCTATTGCGTCTTGTGTTATTTTTCTCATATTATCACCTACCACATTTGTTGCAAATTGGGTTCCATTCTTTCATAAATTGATGAAGATAATTGTCAAATATTCTATTTTGAATAATATTCGATAGCGATAAACCCACTTCATCTTTTTCTACTCTAATACCTAAAGGCCCCGTATATTCTTCTTCCATTTCCTCAATGCGAACCGGAACTAACTTTCTAAGGAATTCCTCGATATGTTCTTCATTATCCCCGTATTTTTCTTTGTAGACCCTTACACATCGTATCCAATTAATAATCTTAGGCCACCCCCACCCTGCATTATCCATACTCCATCTTTGACATTCAACTTCTCTCCTACGCTCGTATACTTTCATGCTTCTCTCGAATGTACTGTTCATGCCTATTATTCTACATTTTTTTCTATAGTAGGGTAGATGTCAAAGCCCTACCATATGGTGTGCTTTGTTATCATCCCATGAAAAAAATAGAGGGGCCGAAGCCCCCCTATTGTGATTTTTTGGCTCTTTCTCTTCTTCTTTTGCATACTGTGCAGTTTTTCATATCTGCAATGTGCTTAAAGTAGGTGCATGTTTTTGTCACTGCTCTGACTAGTTCCGGACTCATCACCATCCCTCCCCTAACATTCTCAAAATATTGTTTGCCACACTTCTAAGGTTTCCGGCTGATATAGTAAGTTCTCCCGATGTTGTAATTTTAAAATCTGTTGCGGGGTCATTTACATCTATTGGAATACATGCAAACACCACACCGTCATTCACATGAAAAACTGCCAAATCCTTTGAACTAATAAATTCTCTATTTGGATTCATTCGCCATCATCCTCCTTTATGGATTCCCATTCAGTCATGAATCTATCCATGAATTCATCAAATAAGTGGCGTTGCATAATTTGATAAAAACTTAGACCTAAATGTTCTTCTTTGACTTCAATGTTTAAGTGGTTCCCCTCTACATAGTGCTTGTAATCTTGCTCAATGTCATAAAAATATACAGGGATTAAACTATCAACATACTCCATAATATAGTCTTCATCTCCGTCGAAACTCTCTTTGAAGTCCTTTGCATATTCTGCCCAATCATGTCTTGACATGTTACTATATTTTTCTTTCTTTTTAATACAGGGTTGAAACAAAAGCACAACCATATGGCTTTGTAACAAAATTATTTTTTTAGTATTTTTTATTTACTGTACGCTTTTTGTATAAAATAAACATAAAATTAAACCTTTTGCCGTTCATAATGCGTAAATATAGTATATTTTTCCATTATTCGAACTTTGCCACCATACAAATGTGCAAACTTACCATACTAAAAGAGGAGAAATAAAAGAAATTATTATAAAGAATACTTCTTTAGCATACTACAATTACGATACTTTTTATTCTGGTTATGGAAAAAATAGTAAAAAAAAATAGTAGCAAGTGCCAAATAAACTACGGGGAAAAAATGGAGATTTTTTTATGTGGAAAGACATACTGAAAGAAAGTCCCGAAGAATCAAAGGCTAAAGAAGCAGTTAGGTTTGTTTTAGCAGGAATACCTAAAGGAATGAAAGGCTCAGAGGCTTTAGCACTATTTGCTCAGAAATTCCCTGCTCAAACTCCACCTAACTATCAAGAATCAATTGATAGAATCAAGAGAATAGAAGAAATAGGGGCTAGACTCGATAAGAATAAGCCTTGAAAAAAATTGCGGGAAATTTTTGGTGAGAAAATGTGGAAAAATATACTAAAAAGTGATGAACAAGTGCTAAGAAATTTTTTGGCAGAAACGGCTAAAAAATATGAAGGAAAGAGATACAATGTTGTGGTAATAAATCCGCAATATATGGAAGAGGAAGGAAATAAGAAAATATACGATGCCTTTGAAAGTCTATATCGAGCAGATAGAGAGAGATTGAATCAGTTGGTTAGGGAATATTTCAGAAGGAATTCCTATGCCGCCGCCGACTATCAAGGGCAAAGTGGCGTTTATTATATTGACATTTGAAAAAAATTACGGGGAAAATTTTGGTGAAAATTATGTGGAAAGATATATTGAAAAAAGATAGTAGGATTACTTCCCATCAGAGAAAGGGAAAGAAAGAAATTGATAGGCGATATCGCCCTAATGACCCTGCTAAGAGACTTGCATTAGAAGAATTAGATGGTGAGCAAGTTGCCTCTGCTGGAAAAATGCCACGACCTAAACCATATAGAGGAGTCAAAGGAGAATCTAATAGGGTGATGGGAGATTTCGATACTGCTGAAAGAAATGAGTTAGAAGATACACTAGATGATTAAAAAATTCCGAGAAATTTTTGGTGAAAATTATGTGGAAAAAAACACTAAAAAAAGTGGACTACGATACAGTAAAAATAGTTGAGGATAAAATAGTTGAGGATTTTAAGGTTGTAGTGGAATCAATAGAAGGAATTAAAAAAAGACATAGTGAAATCCAATCAGCAGTTGAGGAATATGCTAAGTTGATGCTTCAATTTGATGAAGACCTTGTTACACTAACACAGTTAACTGATAGAATATACGATTTAGATGATGGCACTACGGAAGACCCTTCATTTGATTCTATAAGAAGTTTCAAATTTAATACATTTGACGATTATGTAATAGAGGCGTTTAAGTCTTTTAGAGAGATGGCGAAACCTGCAAAAAAGATAGCAACTGAAGCACTCGATGTTGAAAGTTCAGCATTTGGAATTTGATGGAGTTATATGAAGGTGAGATTATGTGGAAAGAATTGCTAAAGTCGGATTTGCGTAAAGCAGATTACAAAATTGTTTGGACAAAAATACCTGTTGATGCAACTATTACAAATAAGCCAAAGGAATTAGTTAATATGTATTCTGAAGAAGGATATGACGATTTTGATACTGTAGAGGTTGAAGCAGGGGATGCTACTGTTGAAGGGTATTTTTATGCAGATATTAGAAGTTGGGGAATCAAGGAACTTAGAAGTAGTGCTAATGAGATAAGTTTTACTTTGACATTTGATGATACTGAAGGAGATATTTATGAAGACCTTGATATTGTTATTACTGAAATTGAAACAGGAGAGGATGATATGCAAATTAATCCCTCTGATATTGAAGTTACCATTGATATGAAGGGGCAAATGGATGCTTCGCAATTTGAAACAAAGGCTATTGTAAATTGGCAAGGCCCATATTGAGGGGGGCATGGTATGACATGGAATTATTATAATCTGACAAAGAGTGAAGATAACGACAGGTTATTTGAAACTCTACGAGAACAACTAGACCTATTTCAAAGTGTATTAGAAGGGAATGAAGATTCTACTCTAAAATTCAATATTAAGATATTCAAAACCAATGTAAATAAATTGTTAAGCAAATTGGAAGGGTGAAATTATGGGTTGGTTTGACATTCTTAAGATTATGAGTCCTAGACAGGTTCTCGAAAGGATGCAAGAAATTCTAGGTGGAGAGGTTAAGGGCACTAGTGCTAGAGCAGGTAGTGAATTTACTTTGAATCACGATAATGGATATATTAAAATTCAGCAAAGAGGAACAGGAGAATACTTTGTTTCTATAAATGGAGAAACCAAATTCAAGGGATACAATCTGAGTAAAATTTTGCCCGACTTAGAAGATGAGTTTGGTGAAATGGAAAAGGTTGCTGGCGCAGTAACTACAAGTAGTCCGGCACATTCCCATTTATTTAGACCTACTTTCGGAGGTGCAAGGCGTGGCAGAAAGAAAAAGAGTGAAGAAGAAGATTGAAATTGTTGATGGTCAAGAAATTGAGCAAGATATTCAAAATTCTAAGTTTGTCCGTGAATTTAATAAGTGGAAAAATGGAGATGCTTTTGAATTTCTAATTAGGCATGGAATTGGCAGTAAGAGAAGTAATACAACTTTCAATGTTGCAAAGGGACATGCAAGTTTGCTTCCTAGAGTTGTAGATATTACTTCAATAAGGGGAACTATTGGAGCCGGAGATATTGAGCATTTGGAAAAGTATGTGAAATTTTTAGAGGGTGAAGGTGGTAAGGGAACTATCTATGACCCTTCTATGATAGTTTATCACGAAAAGGTCTATGACGAAGATGGTAAATTTAGAGAGAAGAGACCTGTTTATGGACATTGGCTTACCAAGTATAAGACCGAAAGGGCCAAAGGAAAATATGGAAAGGAGGCAGTAGGCCAATATTCCTATGAGAAAAAGCACAATCCAAAACATAAGATTGCTAATGGTATTTGGGGAAGTGGGCAACTTCTAGATATTTTGAAAGATGGCGTAGAGGAGTTGAAGAATTTGCCTACACAGATTAAGATTAGGAGAGTTTCTGATGTTAGGAAATTATTGCAGTTGCCGCAAGTCAAGGCATATTTGGAAAGTTTGCTAACTAGTAACTATTTCAAAGAGGGTAAGATGAAGCCTTCTAGTATTGTAAATGCTATCAAGGGTAAGGTCTTCGAACTAGATAATGCTCAAGAAAAATTATTCAGAGAGATTACAGGTCTTTCAGAAGATGAAGTTGAAGGAGACATCGAATTTATTTTGGAGTTAAGTGCGCCAATAGTAGAGAGAATCTATATGGCTTCGAGTAAAAAGAAGGCAGGTGGGTTCTTCATTCATGGAAAGACTATGGATAAGAGGCCAAGAAAAGACGGTGAGATTATTTCTAAGATGTGGATGGAGTTGTTTGTATGAGTTGGAAACATTCTGTAAAAAAGGGAGTTGGTGATAGGGAGGAGGCTGCCGGACTTCTTTCTCAAGTTATAGAAGATATTAGAGATGGAAAAGAAATACTAATACTTTCTAGACTTAAACAAATTTTAGATTATTTGGAGAGTGAGTAAGTGACAGTAACTCGCAAGCGTTGTAAGTTTTGCCAACATGAAAGGCGAAGTGAACTTGAAGAAGAATTATCTTCGATGAAAATTTCTTGCGACGACTTGGATAAGAGAGAAGGTTGGAGAAGCGGAACTGCTGCCCAACATCAAAGAAACCACATGGGAGATTATGAAAATAGTAGCAATCCCAAGTGCAAGTTTTGCACAGACCCTATGCGAAGCCACTATGAGAAAGCATTGAGTTCGGGAGAGATTACTTCGGAGGCAATTGCTGAAACTCTAGGTATTTCCAAAGAGCAGGTGCAAAGACACATGAAGCACCATTTGGCTCCACTAGTGCAAAAGTCTGCGGCAAATATTATTGCTAAGAAGGATGTAAATGAGATTGAAATGTTAAGTCTCAATGTTCAGAGATTAGATTCAAAGGTAGAGGAATTGTTTAGTGAGGGCGATTTAGACCCGAAGCAAATAGATGCGTTGGTTAAGTTGGCTAGAGAAGTTCGTGAGAGTTTAAAATATATTATGGAGTTCAAGGGTAAGTTAGTTCACAGAAGACAGGATACAATCATAGTCCATCAAATGCAAATTGTTCAGAAGGTATTAGCAGAAAACCATCCTCAAGTTTGGCTTGATGTGAAGAAACAAATGCAGGAGGAGTTACAATGAGTTGGAAAAAAATATTGAAGTCTAATGATTTAATAGAGGGCCTTAAAGAAATACTTCTTGAAAAATATGCTGATGCTAATGCTAGATTTTATCCTGATGATTTCCCATTTTCTTCTTTAGATGCTCGCAGGGTAGTCAAGCATGGAGAGGAAAGTTTTGTTATTCGCCTTTCTATTAGTGATGAGAATGGAAAGGATAAGCCAATATTATCTGCTGGAATAGATGGTAGAGGTCAAAATATATTTATTCTAACATTAGACACTAAAGATGGTAAAAATTGGAAACAAAATATAAGCAGAGGAGAGATACCTTCCGATATTAATTTGCAGAGAAAAATTTTATCTGAAGCGGAAAAGATGCACTTGAAGTGAAACAGATGCAGGAGGAGTTACAATGAGTTGGAAAAAAATATTGAAAGTGCAATGGGATGGAAGGCATATATTACATGAAGGTCTAAGGAAAGATATAGTCAAAGATTTGGGTTTAGATGTTGAGAGTGTGGATTTCAAAGATGAAGATATGCTTAGGGTTAAATTAAATGCTAAAGTAATAAATAAATATAATTCTGAACCTAAAGATTTCTCCGATACTTCTATTGAATTGTTTTTAGATGTTGAATTTAGAAATTTAGATTTGATAGAACTGAAAGATGATGATGTTACAGACAATGTAGTTCATACTTTCAATAAGGAAGATATTATCATTAATACTGATGATTTAGATTTGAAATTAGGTGTAAATGATTTAGATTTTTACTTTGATGATTACGCTGATGGTAAATTATATCTTTCGGTAACGAATGAATAATGCAGGAGGAATTGAAATGACTTGGGAAGACACAATAAAAGTAAAAAAATCTACAAAGACTTGCCCTGTTTGTGGGCATAAAAACCCAAAGGATGCAAAAAGATGTAGCAATTGCGGTGCAGATATTTCTAATGTGAAGTGATTATGGCCCTACACTATTTAGTTAAGGAGGATTTGCAATGAATAAACTAGTCTTGCACTGTGATGTTTGTCAAAGCACTTCATTTTCTTCTGAAGAAATGGCAATGACAGGAAAGTGGTCAAGACTATTCAACTATTCAAATAAAATATTCACAGTAGTATCTTGTAATAATTGTGGGCATAGTAGATTTTTTAGAAAAGATGCAAGATTCAACATACTAGAGGCAATTGTAGGTTAGGCATATGTGGCAAAAAATTCTGAAAAGTAATCCTCTTACTCAGGGTATGCTAGAGGCATATTTGATGGGAGCCTATGATTTGGAAGATTATGTTAGTTTTTCCGAAACCATACGAAATCAGAGCATTTCAATGTATAATGGGCTTATAGATTCACTAGAATTATTTGAAAAGGACAAGAATAAGTATCTAAACGATAAGAATTACAAGAGATTTCCTAATGCAATGAGGAAAATGAATGCTCTCTTGGCAAAAATTGACACTAGAAAACGAAGAAGTGACGAAGGTAAGATATCTTTGGCACTAGAAGAGGCCTATCAAAAGGCAAATTCTGAACCAAATAGTAAAAATTTGAAAGATTTCATGAATTTGTATAAAAAACACATAAAAACTTCAGAAAAAGTGGTCAAATTTAGAAATTTTATCAAAAAAATAAAGTCAGATTTGCCATATGTAGTTGTTAGATTTAGAGAATCTGAAAAAATTAACGCTAAAGACAAAAGAGTTGTTGATTTTATCGAAGAAACTGCCGGAAAATATGCAAGTGAGAGCGTGTTTGGTGGAATTTTTGGAGATTTTGAAATTCATTATGAGAATATGGGAAAGGCAGACGATTGGTTCAGAGTTTGGAATAACTTTTCTAAAGAGGCCGACAATGCCGCTATTGTAGACTACATAAAAAGCGGAAAACCCGAAGTAAATATTAAATCTGAGTCGTATTCCTTACCGGAATCTAAAAAATACAAAGTAAATTTGACAATTGACAATCTTCAGACTTATTTCGACTTAATTGATAGGTCAAAAATTTCTCGAAAGCGATTTATTCCGGATAAAATAGTGATTGATGGTAGGCAAATTCAGTTAAGTGGTCTAAAAAACCTACTTGGCACTACCGGAACAGGAAAAAGTTTCTCATTTAGTCCATTTATGCAGGTTTTGTTAGAAAGTGACATCAGTAGCACTGCTACAACTGATTGGTTTACAAATTTAATCAATAGAACTAGGATTAGCCAAATTATTACTCCTTCTCAAATAAAATTCATGGTTAGAAATGACCTAAAAGATGCAAAAAAGAAGGGATTGAGAAGAACTCCTTTATTTGGCATAGATGTTGATAGTGTCAAAGGTTTTGAAGAGGCAGACCAAGATAGGTTAATTGATGAATTGAATCTTTCTAGGATTCTATCTGAGCAAAGAGAGCAGTTTAGAGATTCATATTTTATTAGTGAAGAAACCAAAGAAATAGTAGAAGAAGAGTTGGCATTAGGTATGAAATTACCCGAAGGTGTTTCTGATTTAACTTTCAGACCTTCTATAGTCGAAGGATATTACATTATGCAAAGTGATGGTGCTGATTTGGATTCTGTAACAAGGGTTAGAAAAATATTACAAGATTCTATTGGAAGATTAACCGCAAGAAAAAATAAAGATAAAGATGAAAAGGATGATGCCTTTACCATAGAGTTAGATAATATCACAAATCTAGTTTATTCTTTAGACGACTTCGAATCTTTGTATGCGGGAAGAGAAAAATTAGACGAATCTGCTAGAAGGCACAATATAGGCAATACTCGCCTATCTAGTTTTAGTGCGGAAGATGTAATCAGCCTGTTTTATGTATTGGATAGAGAGTTAGGTGATGATACAGTTGCTTCATATTACAAGCAGATAGATAATGCTGATGATATTCTTGATAGAGAGGATTTGATTGAAGATTTGAAAGACCATATAGAAGAATCTCTTCCTAAATTTAGAAGCGGTATTGCTCAGTCATTTGCGTTCAAATTATCTACTATTTTAGACAAGGGAATTGTTTCAAACGAAGACGCTGGAAAAGGAGTAGGTAAAGGAAAGTTGCCACAAAACATCTTTAACGGCTTGGTAACTAGAGGAATTATAGAGGAGGCATAATCTTGGCTAGTGAAGAAGAAATACGAGCCTATCTTGACAAGCAACAAGATAAAATGCGTAAGATTAGCGAAACTGATGCTAATGCTGCAAGTAAGATTGAGAGACTTATTGTTAGGTTAGAAGATAGGCTTAGAAATTATTTTAATGTTGACGAGTCAAAGATACCATCTTACATTAACCCAATTAAGGACAATTTTGTTCAAACAACTGAAACTCAAAGACAATATGATAACATAAAGAAAGGAAAGTGGCAACTAAAGATAAATGGCAGAAAGGTTCCGAAGAATAGGATTGTTGAAAAGCGTTTGGCTGGAAACAAAATAGAGATAACAGTAGATGAAGCAAACGAAGCCGAACTTCGTAGAAGACTACAGGATGCTTATACCACTGTAAGTCGTAGGCCGGAGTCAGACCAACAAAAATTATTCACAGAAAATCTAGCCCTTCTCATAGAAGAAATGTCCGAAGCGGCAAAATATTCTAGAACTTATGTTAGGCCAAAGCAGGTAAGAGTTGACGCTTATCTTGGCGGACTTTCTATAAAGAAGCAAAGTAATAGAGAAGCGATTTACGACTATTGGGAAAATGTTTCTAAGTTGTATGAGGATGTAGAAAATGCTCTTTCAAACATTTCTGATATGGATATTGGCCTATCTAAATTATTTGATGCAGAAGAGGAATTCAAAGAATTGACCAAATTTGTTGGGAGAGACCTTTCCTATGTTTTGGAATTAGAACCTGCAAGAGTTGCTAGAGAAGATGCAGTTCTTATCTTACAAAAATATTTAGTTGGACTAGCGGTATTATATGGGGTAGGTCAAGAGTTTAAGCAGTTACAAACGGGAGTTGCTATCGGTTCTAGTGAAAGAAGATTCTTTGAGTCTATGGGGCCGCAAACTGAATTTGACCCTTCGGGGGGTAGGAAGGATTTAGGAGACAAAAGGATGGGAGAACTCGCCTCTCTTACTAGTGAAAATGTTGATGACGAATTGATACAGGATTCGAAAAGCACTGATTGGGATACAGTAGACCCACTTCTAGCATATTATGCAAGTAAAGGAAACATGACTACTTTCTTTCAGAAAAAATATGAAGAAGTTATAGAGGCACTAAATGATTACATTAGTTATTCATCAAGAAGTATGGATGGTGAGGATATTGCCATGCTTGCTGATACTGTTAAGAAAGACCTTAGAGAAGCAAGTGATGCTTTTTCGGACACAAGAGATGTCTACCATTTGCCTTCCTCAGTATTAGATGATGGAAAGTTTGCTGCTTTAGAGAGTTATAGAAAACTCATAAAAGACAACGAAGGAGCAATTACAAATTTCTTACTAGCGGTTGGGAAATTACTTTGGTCAATAGAGCCAACCTTCCCAAGTCGAAGTACTAAAGAAACTATCCGAGGAACTTTCTATGAAGTGGGTCAAAAAGTCGGAAGGTCGAAAGGTCAAGTAGATAAATTAAGAAGTGGTTTGTCTGAATTAATTGAAGCAATAGATGAGTATTACATTACTCCTAGTTATTCGGGAAGACTTACCATTGGAGAATTAGACTTCACAAAGAGAAGAGGAGCGAAACTAATCGCTACAGGAATGGCTAGACTAGGTGTTCAAAATGTTACAGGAAAAGCCTACGCTAGACTGTTGGATAAAACATTCACAGTTCCTCCTAGAGCAATCAAAATAATTTATGATTTTCTAGAAGAAGTGATGACAGGTGGAGGTAATCTAGACAGAACCATTATCCAAAAAGGAGAGAAGGCTGCTACTGCACTTGCAGAAATATTTGGTGCAAAGGGAGAGAGCAGTTCTATTCTTGAGGAAAGAAACAACAATCACTTCGCTGCAATTATTGCCTATCTTTTCGAAGAGGCAGGGAAGGCACAAGGAGAAGAAGATGTTCTTGGAGAGAGGAAATTCAAGGGTAAGACTTTGGCCGAGAGAGAAAAGGCCTACCAAGAAGAATATCAGAAAGGGAGGGCTTTCCCATTATTCGCCCTACCGTCTTTCCTAAAGATGTATGAGAAAGATATTGCTAGAAGCCCAAAGACAAAGGAAGGCTTGGGCAAACTAATTACTCTATTAGATGAAGTAGAGGACTTACCTGTTGTCATGAAGTCACTACTAAAGGCTCACGATGTTCTGCGAATTATGCAAAACGAAGATATTGTAATTGGATACAGGCCAAGAAATATTTATCACTATGATGAAGTAATTGTCAAGATGTATAATGAACAAAACATAGACTTATCTCATTCTGAGGTAGAAAGGATAGTAACAGAAGTGGATTCTTTTTCCAACATTGCGAAGTCTATGGGAATTTCAGAAGAAGTAGTCTATCAAGTAAAGGCGCAGTTTAGGTGAGAATATGTCTTTTGTAATCCTTAAGAGAACAGAAATAGTTCCCGAAGGCGAATTGCAAAATGTTGAAGGGTTCGTAAGAGCAGAAGAAAAGGGCTACCCTTCCCTATTACACCCATTGAAAATTGTCGCTGAGTTTGATGATGAGACAAATAAATTGAAAGGATATACTTCCTTTAGAGACTTTGGTAAATTTAATTTTGTAGGCAATAGTTATGTTTTTGATAGAGAAGGTGGCACTTTCAAAAAGGTTCTAACTTTTAGAGACAAGCACTTGGGTTCTTCTAAGCCTAAGATTACTTTATTAAATCCGATAGAGGGAACAGATTTTGGTAGATTGTCTTCCTATGTTGAAAGTAGGGGCGGTATGAGGATTGAAAATTATTCGCAGGTTGATGATGTTATGGAAGAAGAAATGTATAACGAAATGAAAAAGTTGCCAATGTATAGATATCCTCCTTACAAAGAGGAAGTAAAAAAGTGGCAAGAAGTTTTGAAAAAGAAAAAGAGAAATAAAAAGAAGAAGTATAAAGCACCAGCCGGAGTTTATACTAACCCGAAACTAAGAGAAAGAATACATGCTACTTTGCTTAATCAAAATACTCATGGAACTGCCGCAGGAAAATGGTCTGCTAGAAAATCTCAAGAGTTGAATAGAAGATATAAAAAGGCAGGTGGCGGTTTTGTCAACTAAGTGGTTTTCTATTCTAAAGAAAAAGAAATTAACTGATGCCCAAAAGGACATGGTTGAATGGACTAAAGAAGATTGGGTTGATATGGCTAATCCAAAAGGAAAGAAAAAAGAAGGAACTTACAGAAGAGGAAGATATGCTCCTAAAGCAGTAGCCCGAAGTCTTACTCCACAACAAAGAGCGGCTGAAAATAGAAAGAAAAGAAAAGGTCGCGAAAAAGGACAACAACATGTTCCTAGAACAAAAGCAGGAAAAAGGGTTTATCGCAGAGTGGAAGGTAGATGAGTTGGAAAGAAATCCTAAAGAAAGATATGTCCTATTGCGTTTGTAGTGGGCCAAATAAAACTAAGGGATTTACTTGTAAAGCACATTGTCGTAGTAAAGAAATGAAAAAAGCCGACCCCAAAAAAGGCACAGGTAAAAAGCCGAAAGGTTCTGCTAGAAGATTATACACAGATGAAAATCCAAAAGATACTGTTCCCGTAAAATTTAGAACCGTTAAAGATGTTCAAGAAACATTTAGCAGTAGTGAGTTTAAATCTAAATCTCATAAAAGAAAATCACAAATAATTAACTTAGTCGAGCAAAGATTACGAGCCGCAGTAAAAAATGCTAAAGACCCTAAAACAAAAAAAAGGTTAAAAGCGGCACATACTTACGCTAAACAAAGAAAGGAAGCGAGTAAGCGAAAAACAGAGAGGATGAGAACATGACTTGGAAAGAAATGCTAAAGGCTAGTTGCGGAACACATACAGAAAAAATTCTTTATGGAAATCAGAAAAAACTAGATAAGAACAAAAACAACAGAATTGATGCACAAGATTTGGCTCATCTAAGAGCAAATAAATCTGAAGGTGCAGAAGATACTATTGTTTCTACTCTAGAAAAAGAAGGAGGGGCTTCCGGATTAGAGCCACTAGAAGAGGCTACTAAGATGTCGGGAGAAGAATTGAAAGAAATGTTGGAGTCTATGGATAATGTAGTTCAGCATAAGAGTGGAGACTATATTCTACTAGACGGGCTTCCTCTTCCCGAAGATGATGAGGATGATGAAGATGAGTGATTGGCAAATTGTTCTAAAAGAACTCGCTTGTCCTAGAGCAACTCAAGATTTGATGCTTAATACTAAAAATAGAGATGCCGCAGTTAAGAATCCTAATATTAGATATGGGCCACTTAATCTAGAAGACGAAGAATATTGGGAAGAATATGGTAAAAGATGGAATACTACTGCGGAAGTAGCAAAAAAATCTAATTGTAGTAATTGTATAGCATTTGATATTAGTCCTAGAATGGAGGAATGTATGCCTTTAGAGTTAGATGATGATGGTAGATTAGGGTATTGTTGGATGCACGATTTCAAATGCCATTCAGCCCGAACATGTTATACATGGGCAAAGGGTGGCCCGATTACTGATGATAAGAGGTCAAAGGAAAATCAAATGAGGAAGGAAAAATGACAAGATGTACATTACTCGATACTTGGTTTGATGCTAAGTCTAAGGAATTAGATAAAGCGGAAAAAGAGAAGAATAAGGATTTGATTACAGGTGAGAAGAAATGAGTTGGAAGAACATTCTTAAAATGAATCCTAGTCTAGTAGTAGACCAAATAGGAGAACATAAGGATGTTCTAGTAGACATAGAAGAAACTTTAAGACGATACTCAGATAATAAAATGTTAAACGAAAAAGAATTTGAAATTCTTTTTGAGGATTATGATATAGGTCATCGAAGAATTACTGACGCTATGAAAACTATTAGGAGAAATCTAGCGAGGTCTTAGTATGTCTTGGAAAGAAGTTCTAAAAATAGATGAGATAGATATGGAATCTTCTATCAGAATGGCTAGAAAATACTTAGATGAAATAGAGGGATATGCCTCTTATTATTATGGTGCTGGATATTCTCCCGATTTTGACGATGAGGGAGATGCTGATATTTTTCAAAACCAAATATACAAAGATATTGAAACCATGAATAGATTATTCAAGAATCCTACTAAAGAAAATTTAGAAAAAATAGAAGAAATGTCAAATGCCTTATACCAAGATATTGAATTTGAACATAGCCCACTAGAAGTAATTCCTTCCTTTGATATTCAATATAGGGAGTGATAGTTATGTCTTGGAAAGAAGTCCTAAAGGCTAAGTCTGCTTCTCAAAAAAAATTGGAACGGGCTAGAAAAACTATGAAAAGAAAGGGTTTGAAAGGATTTAATAAGCCTAAGAGAGTTCAAGGAAAGAAACATTCTCACATAGTTATGGCAAAAGAAGGAAATAAAACTAAATTAATTCCCTTTGGTCAAGCAGGTGTAAAAACAAATCAAACTGCCGGACAAAGAAGGCAATTTAAATTAAGACATGCTAAGAATATCAAGCGTGGTAAAATGTCTGCCGCATATTGGGCTGATAAAGTAAAATGGAATCCTAGAAAAACTAAAGAAAAGAAAAATAAGAATTGGCGTAAGGGGAGTTGATATGCCCTTTAAATCTCTAGAACAGGCTTACACTTTGTATAATATTAAGCCGAAGGTATTTCGACAAATAGCAGGAGTCTATGGGGTTCCTCAGTTTTGGCACGAATATAAAGATTTGAGAGATAAAGGAACTCCTGCCGTAGATGCTGCTAAGATGATTCATGACCCAAGATATACTTTGAAGAAGTGGCAAAGTATTCTTAAAAAACCATTTGTAGATTTAAAAGAGACAGGGGTGAATGTCGGTTTTATTGGATATGCTAAAAGTGGTGGAACAAAAGAAAACCCAATAGTCTTTATCGAAAATCCTTCTCCTTTAAATGGAGAAGAATGGGATGACAAGTATCTATACTATAGCCCTACATGGGGAGCCAAAAATTACCTACAAGTAGAAGGAATGGAGGTTAGTAGTTATGGTAGGGTTAGGAAAAATGGAATTATATTAGAACCTAAAAAAACTAAATATGGTTTAAAAACAGATGTTAGCGGGTATAAGTTAAAGCCAAGTGATTCTCATAAATATGAAGATGGTTTTTCTGCGTGGATGGATTCTTTGGAAAGAACAGAAAAAAAAGGTAGGGCGGAAGTTCCATACAGTGTATCATTAAAAATGTTAAAGAATTTAAATGAAACTATTCCTCAAGATGCAAAATTATTTGTTGATGGTAAGTATATAGGAACTTATAATCAATTGAAATACACATATTGGTAGGTGAACAATAATGGATTTAGATACTTTTAATTTTGAACATCAAATGGATATGGAATTATCCAAAACTTCCTTTCCGTATTTCTTTGAGAATGTTTTAGGTTGGGAGTTTGCCAAACATCAAGAAGAGTGGCATGAACTTATGAACTCTACACAAAGAACAGTTATCATCTGTTCAAGAGGTCACGGTAAATCTGTATTTATGCACAGTTGGGTTGTATGGAATTTAATTTTTCAACCCCCACCATATCAGATGCTTTACATTTCATCTAACCAAAAGCAGACAATGGTTCACATGAGAGACATTGACAAAATATTCAACCATCCTGCTTTGAAAAAATTCAAACCTGCAAAGGGTTGGGCTATTGGAAACATTACACTTACAAATGGAAATCAAATCTTAGAGCGTTCAGTCGGTTCTCAGATTCGTGGATTGCACCCACAAGAAATTATTATTGACGACCCTTTGAAAGAATTTAGTATCAGTGCAATTCAGAAAGTTACTGATTGGTTTTATGGAGACATGATTCCAACACTACACCATTCTGCATCACTTAGAGTAATTGGAACTCCTTTCAGTTATACAGATATTTACACGGAGTTATCAGAAAATGAAGCCTACACGGTTAGAACCTATCCTTGTTTCAATGCACTAAACGAACCACTGTGGCCGAGCCGGTGGGATTACGATTCTCTAATGGCTAGGAAGGCTGAGATTGGCTCACTAAAATTTACTAGGGAATATCTTTGTGTGCCTGTTTCTACAGGAACTTCTTTATTCAATCCGGAGTATTTGGACAAGGCAAAGCACAAAGATTTGGTAATCAAGCCAATGAGAAGAGAGGGCTACAAATATTATGTTGGAGTAGACCCTGCAATTTCTACTGATGGAGACTACAATGTAATCACTGTATTAGAAGTAGATGAGAATGACAACAAGTCCATTGTTTATGTTGACCGTTCCAAGAATGTTGAGTTTAGAGAGAACATTGAGAAGGTGCGAATCATTGGAAAGATATTCAATCCCGAAGCAGTTCTCTTTGAAACAAATACTTTCGCTAAATCGTTTACTCAAGAGTTACGAAATGTTTCAGATATCAATGTTCATGACTTTACTACCACTAGGAAAAAGAAACAAGAAATTATTCTTAATCTACAGATGAACTTTGAAAATGGTAAAATAAGATTACCTTATGGGAATGAAGAGAGTAGAAGAGTTTCTTCTGCTTTAATAGAAGAATTGTCCATGTTTACAATTACAGACAGGGGCAAGTTCGAAGGTGTAGGGGCGCATGATGATATGGTAATGAGTCTTGCTTTAGCCAATGCCGCAACTCAAACTCTCAGTGAGAAGTTTATTCACTTAGATGACTTGGGTATTTTTGATGATAGGCCTGTTGTTAAACCATTCCGAGGAAGAGGTATTATTGGTCTAAATTTTTAAGGTGATACTATGGCAACTCCGGATGAAATGAGAGAGGCGGCAGAAAGGCTTCAACAAGTAGCAGACTTAGAAGAAGAAGCCGAAGATGCAAAGACAGACATAGAAACTTCCCTCGATATCAAACTCACAGGATTTTTACAGGATTTAGGAATAGTAGATGAGTCAGAAGCAATTGTAAAAGTTAGTCAAGAGTTTGGAGTTAATGCTTCGGTAGCAAGAAAATACATGGATAACTTTCCGGATAAGTATTTGGTAAAGGAACAATATGTCCCTGACATTATCAAAGATATGAGAAAGGAAAGAAGAAGTCTAAAAGGAGAGTATAGAGATAAAATGTCAAAGGCAATTGATACTTTGATTGATGGATATGCTGAACATTTAGAAAAGTGCATTGACAGTATTTATTGGCTAAACTCTTACAAACCGGCCTTTCAACAAATGCGTTTTACAGAAGGAGACCTACTAAAGATTCATTCTGTGAAAGACTTAGATACAAGAAGAAGTCTAGTAGATTCTTTATGCAAGTTTTGGGAAGCACAGTTAGAACAGAAGGATTTACCTTACGGAGAAGAATATTCATCTCTACAGAAGCGAATGAATGTTGCAAAAAGAGAATTCAGAAAGCAGGTTACAGATATTGGTAATGTAAAAAAGTCAATTAGAGAAGAGACTAATGAATTTATTATCAAAGCAGTTTGCAACCATCAAGGTATCAGTGCTAGAGAAATTCTAGATAGTATGCCAAAGAAACTCTACAGAAGAAATAGCATAAAGATAAT
>TARA_R100000278_G_scaffold13997_1_pt1 | contig 18161 bp, 20 predicted proteins | sample TARA_R100000278 | Tara Oceans TARA_R100000278 (sample SAMEA2620755) | marine metagenome | biome: marine biome (ENVO:00000447); feature: deep chlorophyll maximum layer (ENVO:xxxxxxxx); material: "saline water (ENVO:00002010), including plankton (ENVO:xxxxxxxx)" | depth 66 m | reverse complement strand
GGGCAAGCCAAAGAATCTACTATCTTGGATGAAGAATCAAGATGCTTTCATTTTCATTTCTCCTGACAAGTTTGATGTCTCTCCTGAGAACATAGAAAAGGATGAGGATAAGGAACTAACAGGCGAGTTTGAAGTTCGCCAACGTGAAGACGGTAACTTGGATTTTGTCATCCAAACAGACAAAGACAGAATGGCTTGGTTAATAGACTTAGAAAAGCCTGAAGACATCTTTGACTTATTCGGTAAGTCCGGCAAGTATCCAGCGAAAGTATCTGAGAAGATAGACAGCACGAAGATAATAGACAGTGGAGAACTTATCTTCGGCGTTCAACGAGATGGGTATCATGAATATAGAATGGAAGGAGACAAGTTCCAAACTAGAATACACTTCAGGGTTGTTCCCCTAGATGAGAAAAAGTCTTGGATTGTATTCACAGGCAAGAAACAAGACATGTTGGACGATACATCTGATGAGGGAATCATCGATATCACAAAGGACAAGTATAGCAATTTAGAACTACCTGAATAACCACCTACTTCATATAGTAAGAAGTTTAGGTGCAGTGAGTGTTTGCTGAACAGGAGGTATTGATTAGACAGGAGAGTTCTAGTGATTTCACTATTCTCAAGTCAGATAATCTAGTAATCGGAGGATATGCATCCATCGAAATAGTAGATAAGCAGAATGACTTGATTACACTAGAAGCATTAGAAAAAGCCGTTAAAGATTTCATGAGTGAGAAGTCTTACAGAAACGTCATGTCAAATCATTCCAACGTTCAGGTAGGAGAGGTGATAGAGCAATACCGTGATTCCAATGGTACATTACACAAGACAGGTGTAGATGGTGTCGGATTCTATGTGGTTATCAAGATGAGAGATGACATAGAGAAGGCAAAGGAAATAAACAGAGGAATCAGAAAAGGCACATTACGTTCCTTCAGTATCGGTGGACAAGCGATATCAAAGAGAGAAAGAAAATCGGAGGAATACGGGGAATACAACGAGATTGACAACTTGGAGTTGCATGAAGTTACTATATGTGAAAAAGGAATAAACCCTGAAGCGAAATTCGACATTTTGAAAGCGAAAGGAGGTAAAGAAATGACGGAAAAATTGACGAAAGCACTGGAAGAACTCAATGGTCTGCTAACGCAGGTTCGTGAGGTCACTGGTGAAACAGTCGCAAAAGAAGATGAATTGGAGACAATGGAAATGAAAGAAGACGAAAAAATGATGACCGAAAAGGAAGAAGTTGAGAGCATGGACATGGATGATAAAATGTCTATGAAGGAAGACGAAGTTGAGAGCATGGATATGGAAGAGAAGGCTCTTGATGAAGACTCAACTAGAGACTATGAGGCCGGAGAGGAAGTAGTAAGTGGCGGAAGGCCAAAGGCTGCTCCTGCTGCCCTATCAGTCTCTAAGGGTCTTGAGGGTTCTGACTTCACAACTCTCGACCTCAGTGCCGAGAACGTAGAGAAGGCTTACGAGGCTTACAAGGCAGAGCAACTAGAGGCAATGGCTTACGATAACCTATCGAAGCAATTCGCTGAGAGATTCGCTGCTGAACTTGAAGTCAAGAAATCAGCCGCAGAGAGAGCAGAGTACGATGCTTCGTCAGAAGTAGCCGCTCTCAAAGAGGAGTTTGCAGAACTACGCAAGTCCCTTACTGCAAAGGATGATGAGATAAGGAAAGCAACAGAAGTCGCTTTCTCTCTACCTGAAGGATTCCCAACAACTGCTGATGCAGTTGCTGAGATGTCATGGGGAGACATACACAACCTCGCAAGGAAGGTGAACTAAAATGAGTGGATATATTAACACAGTAAAAGACTTAGAAGCAGCCACCTACGGCTATGCTGGCGCACAGGGCAATGCTCTGCTAAAGGCTGCTGGTGTTGTCGGTGGTTTCGGAACGCCCCACGATGCAGCAAGCAACCCGTTTTCTGCTGCTAGTGGATTGGGAGACCTATACAATGTTCTCTACGGACAGAAAGTATGGTCTATGCTAAACCAAGAGGTTAACCCTCTTGCTATGCTTGCAAAGAGACCCTACACATCCAGTGGATGGAGAGTCCTAAAGAGCAGAGCGCAGGGTGGCTCAGGTTCTGCATTCGGAATCGGAACTGGTGCTGAAGGTTCAGACACACCAAGAGCAGACAAGATTGGTGGTGTTGGTGAGAACGCAACTCTAGGAACTGGAAACGATATCCCACCAATTGCACCTCAGTATGAGAAACTATACGTCAGTCCAAAGACGATTGCTCACTTGTTTGAGTTCTCGGAACTTGGTATGGAACTTGCTGCTATTGATGACGGTGTTGGTGACATTCGTGCAATCGTTAGAGAGGACATGGGTAAACTACACGCAGAGACTCAGAGCAAGATGCTAGTCATGCCTCTTGAGAGGTATGATGACGGAACTGCAACAACCATCGAGCGAAACTACACATCTCTAATGAAGATAGTTTCCTCTGCTGGTGAGATTGCTGCTATGTATAACGCAAACCTATTGGACACTGGTGCTAACAACGGAGACAACTCCGCAGTTGTCGCTGATGTTGTAAGGCTGTTCGGAACTTCCCGAACTGTCTCTATATCCAGCAACGCTGCAACTGGAACTGCTTCCTTCTTGGACGCAGAGGTTGACTTCGGTTCAGGATATGCTGCTGGCGATGCTAGAGTTCTAACTCTAACCATGCTTAATGACATGATTAGGAGAATCAGGCAGAACGGCGGAAACCCGAAGGTTATCCTAACTGGATACGACACAGTTCAGCACATTGCTGACTTGCTACAAAGCCAAGAGAGGTTCATGGACAGGAAGGAGATTGTTCCAACCCACAACGGAGTTCGTGGAGTTAAGGGACAGGAAGTTGGATTCAGAGTTGCAACATACTACGACATCCCAATCATCCCAACCAAGGACATGCCATCTACTGGTAGCAACACAACCAACGAGTTGAGTGACATACTCATCCTAGACACAGACCATCTGTGGCTATCGGTTATGAAGCCTACTCAGTATTTCGAGGATGGTATCACTAGTGGAAACCCATTCGGTGTTGGCAAACTTGGAAACCAAGGAATGTACCGAACGATGGGTGAAACCGGATGTTCGTTCTTCAAGGGACAAGGAAAGATAACCAACATCAAGAGTGCTTGAGGTGATTAGAGTTGACACACGCTGTTACTCTAGTTGCTGACCATAAGGGCGTAACTGCCCCAAAGGTCGCAGGTGACGAGTATGTTGTTGATGCAATAGTCAACATAACTGCATACGTTCAGGGTGGAATAACCCTGACTGCTGCTGAGTTGGGTCTGTCTTCCCTACACTGTGTTCTTGTAACTGGTGTAGAAGAGATTGGACACAGTGCAAGAGCCGTCATCAGTACCGCAGGAGCATACGAGTCAGGAACAAGTGCCAAACTTATCCTGTCTACTGGCTCTGCACAACAATCAGGTACAGGAGATGAAGGCATGGTAAGAGTCCGTGTCTATGGTAATCTCTGAAATGACAATGATTAAGTGATAACGTAAAGTAGTGGCCTCTGCCCCTAATACGGGGCAGGGGTTACTACCACAATAAAAAGGTGAATAAAATGGCAAAAGTAAAGTTAGTTAGACATAGACCAACTGGCCCTCTCATCTTGAGAAGAGGCGGTCAAACATACGCATTAACAGCGCAAGAAGAAACAAAAGTTCCGTTAGGAATAGCAATAGGAATGCTAGGAGATAGCGGATTAACTGTTGAGTTAGATTCAACAGACTCAGGTGATATACTCGGACTCAACGAGTATCTCCTAAACCTACTCAAGAAAGAGTTCGACCTTGAGGGAGATGCAAAGGCAGTAAAGGCTGCACTATTCCCCTCTGAGAAGAAGTCTTTCATTCCAAATCTGATTAAGGATACTCCCGTAGAGGAAGAGCCAGCAGCAGAAGAGCCAGCAGCAGAAGAGCCTGAAGAGGTTGAAGAAGAGGCTGTTGACTACTCACAATATACAGTGAAGCAACTAAAAGAAATGCTTGAGGAAAAGGGACTATCTACTGATGGCAAGAAAGCCGACCTAGTGGAGAGAATGTCGGAGGCAGAGTGATGTCATCACCTACCTGCAACAGCACAGGAGTTCTATCTACAAGCACTGTCGCAGTAAAGCATCACTGCAAGATAATGAGCGTTCATGCCACATCAACGGCTAACGCTGTAATGACTGTCAAGATTTGGGACAGTAACGACTCATCAACATCAGGCAAGAAGGAGGTTGCCCGACTAGTTCTACATGCAGGAGGCACTGCTCAAACCATCGAGCAAGACCTACATGGCGTTCTTGTAGCCAATGGAATATATGTTCAGATTACTGGCACAGGAACTGTTTCTGTAAACTTTGCTTGAGGTGATTACCATGCCAAGTATAGATACAGATACTAGACTAATAATGACTGTTCTATTCGTTGGAGCAGTTAGCGGTGTCAATGTTTACTTCTTCTCGCAATACGGTTCTACCTTTGTGAGTGCCTATGGTCCTTACCCAGTGGCTATGATATTCGGGGTTCTAACCGTAGGAGGGATAGTGATACTGAAAGCACTATTCGATTTGATGATTAATGATTACATAGAGGACTTCCTACTTCAGCGACAAATCAATGCTTATTGGAACAGAAAGGCAAGAGATGAGGAAAACCGAAAGAGGGTAAGAGAATCCTTCAGAGGCTTCCAGCAGCAGTTTGGCACGACAGCATACGGAGACCAAAATCTACCAGTAATGCAACCAACCGCTCAAGAAGTGCAAACGGTCAGTCCAACTTTCCTAACAGGTTTCAATGAGTGATTTAAATGGTAAGTGAAATCCTATTTGGGATGGATGAATCTACTCTAGCCTATGACCTTCAAAGAGCGCACTCTGCTGATGTGTGGTTTCTAAGAGCAAGGTTTTGGCTTTGGGGAACATTCGCATCTATTGCAAGTTTCTTCTTAGGACATGCAGTAGCAGTGTTTGGGGTTAACCTATTCTCAGGTGGATGGCACATACTAACTTCTCTTTGGGGCGGTCATTGACTTCTCAACCATTTTAATGCTCTGCGACATCCGACTCACTGACGAGGTGATAGTGTGTCGGTAATGGCAGGTTTTGCAATACTGATTGTAGAAGCAATGAACAAGTTATATAATCGGCTTCACGCTATCAATTTCGGCATCTATGGTGCAAGTCAAGCAGGTAAGACTACACTGCATAAACAACTGATGACTAGAGGAGAAGTGCCTGAAATACAGAAACGTACAGTAGGCAGACACAGGGCTACTCGCAAATTCGTCAAATTAGATGGAGATGCTCATACTGTAAAGACTGCTGACATAGGTGGGCAGACTGTCTATTGGGAAGAATGGGTTAGAGACATGCGAGGAAGGCATGTAAAATACATCATCTTCATGTTCGATGACAGACATCTAAGCAAGCACTATGACATAGAGCAGCAGTTATCTTGGACATTTCTAGTTGATACTATCTGCAATCCGTATTGGACAATTGGTGGTAGAAAGAAGAAGAAGCAAGACCACGACTATCCCTTGGCTGTCGGTCTTTGGGCAAACAAGTATGACTTATGGAAAGACAAGTATCCCTATGATGGAAAAATAGAGAATCATCCTATTTTTGAATCTTTCAAACCGGGATTGCAGAAGTTGAATGAAACTGGAATACCTTGTCATAAGTACATAGTGAGTGCTAAGTCAGACTCTGAAATGGTTTATCGTGGAATATTAACAATGATAAAAGACTACTGATGCGTCAGATTAGTCAGGTCTTACCGCAGGGTAGACCTAGATTGGTAGGAGAAATAGAAAATGTCCATGCAATTTAACCCCCCTAGTTTGATAGGAGCAACGAACGCAACAGTGAATGCTGGCCCTAATCCATTCATGGATAGGTTGACTGCTGCAAGAGCAGCAGGGCCAATAATGGCTTATGAGTATAAGGCATTGAAACCAAAGAAGCAGTTGAAAGAAATAGTGAAGGTGTTGAAACCTGAGAAGAAAACTTTCCTCAAGATACCTTACTCCTTCAAGTACAACTACAAGGATAGATGTGTCATATGTGGAACACAGAAATTTTGGACAGCAGACGACACTAGAAGACCACCGCTTCCACTGCACAAGGTTCGCAAGGGATATCCAATGAGAGGAACATACTGTGAGAAACATGCAGCGATACACATGCAGTATGAGATGCTAGAACAGCAAATACTAGCAGAGGAACATGGGCTTTCATTCAGTGCTTATATCCCTTCTGCTAGGAGTCTCAATCCAGTAAACCTAGTAAAGTCAGGGCCGATAACACAACTGAAGCAAGAGGATATTAATTCTCTTACATCTCTAGGATGGACAGTAGAGCCACCAGTTAGTGAGAACTCATCGAAGGAAGAGCAACTCTATGCTCTGATGATACAGAATACTGCCATGTCTGCTAAGATTAAATCTTTATTGACCGAAGGCGTTAAGATTGAGACACAGGAAGGTGGCGAGTGATGGGTGTATTCGGAACGAGCAACTCGGCTTTGTCTTCTCAGATTAATACAATGGGGCAAGCCAACTTTAAAATGACTAACAATCTCTTAACTTTGCAAGAGAATCATGTGGAAGAATTCTTTCAGTATCATGGAGAACAGTTTCTAACTTCATTTGAGAAAATGCTGGAAGACGTAGTGACTAGAGTTGTCAGTCAGATGCTAGTCAAAATGAAATTCGTTTCCAACACCAATGGTGACTTGGAAATACACCCCGATTCACTATCGGAGTTTACCACCATCACGCAAGAGAACATAGACTTGGATATTGTGAATCTACTATCGTCTGCTGTTAACTCGGAAGTCATCATGCAGAGAAGAATGGCAAAGCAACAGTATCTAGAGTCACAAGGCTTTGCTTCACCATCACAAGAAACACAGATGGGTAGTATGCCACAACAGGGCGCACCTACTAACATACAGGGCGTACCTGCTATGGGAGGAATGAACCAGCAGATGATGCAACAGCAAATGGCTTTCAACAATCAATCAGGATATCCTATTCCACCTGCTGGATATGACCAATACAATAACCCGTATTGGATAGACCCCAATACTGGTCAACCATCATACACCCCACCAACTAGTGGTCTTGGACTGGCTGGTGCTTTGAGTAAAGGGGTTGCTTGGGCGAAGTGGTTGGCATAGGTGGAATTTAATGTATGAGTTTGACTATCGACAGCAGTAATGATAGCGACTTAGAAGATACATTTACTCTGACCGAAGCAGATGTCAAGGCTGCGACTGTTACCCCCACTACTGATGCTTCTGTTATTCTAAGGACATTAGTTCTAAAGATGCTTCAGAGTCAAATGAAAAACAGTAGAAGATTCACACGGCAAACAGTCAGGAGAGACTTTAGAATATTGATGTCTCTTACAAAAGAGGATTTCAAAACAGAGGAAGAGTTTGCACAGTATAAAAAATACATAGGGGAACTTGTGGAGAAAGCACTATCCCTTCCTGTGGCTAAAACTGTTGATGAATTAGAGGATAATCTACCGGGAAAGAAAGGCTCTGCAATGTTTGAGTTGTTTGGTGGAGGCTCAATGACAAGAGATGATTTCAAAACGGACGAGGCATATGAGGAATACAAACGAAGCATAGAGGGAAAACCTTCTCCTGTTGCTACTAATATAAGAGAGAAGGACGTTACATTCCAGCAATTACTGCTTCCTGCCTACTTGGGTCAGACGTATGAAGGGAGTTCTAAAACAGGCAAACCATCTAAGGTAATGGAGACTGTTGATAAAGATAAGAGTCTCTTCGATGAAAGTAAGATTGGGAAATACCTAGATAAAAACGAGAGTGATGCATCAACGAAAGGCAAGATATTCTATACATGGGATTTGGAGGCATATCTGAAAGCACTATTGAAGGATGATGGGTTTGATGATTTCGACAGTGACCATTTGAGGTTAGTTCCTAACAAAGAGAAAGAAACCGCTACGCTAAATTCCACTAGAATGAATACCCTATTAGGCATAAACCCCCCTAAGATGAATATTACTATGAGATTCGATGGTGAAAGAAACAAAGTCATACCTTCTAAATACACACTTGGCGATAGAGAGTATGATGCCAAGGTAAAGACTGAAAGAGAGAAAGCCGCAAAGTATCTGCTTTCCTTCATAAAACTCACCAAAGAACAAGAAGATAAAATCGCTAAGGAAATCTTAGAGAGGTCAAACTTCATGAAAGCAAGAAGAACTAGAGACAGGGATAAGAAGATGAGAGGTGCAGGGCGTGAGCCAACTGTTTCCGAACTCACTAGAAACTATCTAGACTTAGATGTGGGAAAGATGACCTTTGTTATATCTGTGAGTGGATATCAATCCATCCTAAAGGGAACTATATCCGCAGAAGAGAAACAAGATGTTCTTGACTATGGTTTGATACTAGACAAGACAGGGGAATTAAGATTAGCAGAAGAAGGTGCTTTCGCTATCACTGAAAGAGATAAGGTGGAGGGCATATCTGATATAGTCAGGGGGGTTAAGACCTTCATGGCTAAGACCCGGAAATTCAGGAGTTGAATAAATGTCAAAACTATCATCCCCAAGTGACTTTACGAATATCAATCCAAACTACTCGCAAGGAAGAGGATTCTATACTACGCATAGTGATGTGTCACAGTTATTGCAGATAGCAGCATTCAGTTCATCTACTACTCCTTCTATCGCAGAGGTTGGAAACCTAATCAAGAAAGCAGAGGAGAGAGTAGATGATGTCGTAGGACATTCTTACCGACCAGTAATCTACCATCATGAGTTTCATGGCTTTGAGGCTTTCAAGATGGGTGCTTATCCAGTAAATAGATTCAAGGATTACATTGGCTTTGTTCAACTAGAGAGACCTGATGTTCAGAAGATTGTAAGGCTAGAGGTATGGCAGGGAACTGAGTATGTTGACTTGGCATCTGCCTCTGCTAAGATAAAAGTCCCATCGAGTCCCACAGGAGGCTCTTGGGTTATTGCTCTAGGTGTAGGAGCATACACATTCAATATTACGAAGGGAACTGATTTCTTCGACAACTATGGCCCAAAGACAACTGCTAGTCAAATAGCAGATGCAATCAATGAGGTCTTCCCACACAAGACTGCGAAGTTTACTGGTGAGACTTCTGCCAAGACTGTCACTGCAAATGGTGCGCCTACTGTGAATGTGTCTGATTTCTTCTATGCCACAACGGACAGCGAAGCAGGAGACACAGTTGTAATTTCCTCACTCTTGATGGGAGAGGATGGTTCTGCTTGTACGATATCATCAACAGTTGGTACAGTAACTCAGTTTACAGATAATCAAAATCAAAAGAGGTTGGGAGACTATTGGACAATTGACAAAGATGGCAAGATATTCTTCTTGAAGAACTACCCATTCCTACATTCACATTCTGTTCGTGTCACATATGTTAGTGGAGAAAAGAGAGTACCTGCTACAATACATGACGCTGCCACAAAACTAGTTGCAGCCGAGGTCATAAGACATGATGACAACTCAATACTCATTGCTGAGACAGGCTCTAACATAGACCTGAAAACTAAGCACGATATACTTCTTGAAGAGGCTAATAAGATACTAAATGGAAAGAAGGATATCATACATTTCATTGATTAGTGATACTATGAGTGCAGAACAGAAGTTTCTTGAGATTCTAAAGAAGGAACAAGAAAGGAATGAACTTCTGAAAGACATGGAGGATATCATAGGATTCGATGTTAGTTTCTCCGATGAGATGGTTATGAGGAATGCTAGAGATGCGTTTACTAAGGCGTATGATAAGGAACTTAAGGAGAAGTTGAAAATATGGATGAAGTAACATTAATCATCAGGCTTCTGCAAGATAACTGGTCATCATCGGCGGCGGCTTTGGTCAGTGCTGGTACGATATCTGCCAGTCACAATGCCACTCCTAAGTTCATTGACATACGTTCGATAGAACCTCAAGAGGGAAGAAGGGTAGACATAGATTCAGAATCTGTTATCATCGTCTTTGAGGATAGTTCTGCTACATCCTATCCAACCATAGATTATGCTGCTAGAAATGAGGACTTTTCATTCACTCTTCATCTAAGAGTTCTGCATCGAAGAGACATGACTAGTAACACGTTTTCTAGAGATAGACTAGAGGCTCTTTACAAGATAGTCAGATACATCTTTGAAAACAATGCTTTTAGGCCAACTGTCTATGCAACACCCGCCGATAACACTTCGGCGGCTTTGGGAGATGCAGATTTAGTAAGATTAACATCTAGAAATGAGGCTAATGATAGAGGGAAAAGACTATTGGGATATAAGATTGGAGTCGAGATGAAGAGGTTTGCTAGGGCAACATGAGGGATTAGAAAATGGCAAGTAATGAAGTATTCGTAGGCGCAAATGCACAAGTAGGGATGAGTCCTGAATTGGACTTGTATTTTCAGGATGCTGTTCTTTCAAGCAGTACAACTCTAACACTATCAAGCGGTCAGCAAACCCTAGTTCATTTAGTCCCTGATTTGTATATCGGTTGCACTGTGAAGATTGGAGCATTGGCCTCAAACGATGCAACCTCATACCGAACTATCGTAGACAACACTGCAACAACGATAGTCATAGATTCCGCACCAGTTGACTCCAACGGCAGTGCAGTAACTTCGGGAACTATGGATGCAACTATACTTTCGTTTGGCGCACCTCTATACGCTTCTAGAGATGGCGGTACTAATCCTAGAATACACTCTGATAGTTGGCTAGGACTAGTCAATACATTCACACCACCAAGCGTAGAGGTGGAGATGAAGCAACTCAACCTTGCTGCCGCAGGTGGTAGGAACTTCGACTATCAGTACAAGGGAGCGGAGACAGTAAGCGGAGGCTCATTGGATATCTCTCTCAACAACGGCTCTTGGCTTTACTACGCACTAGGCAAATTATCCTACACCCTTTCAGGGACACACGCTACTCTATCCACTTCAAACGGAGAGAACGCAATCGCTGTCAATGCATCAGCAAACAGGATACTCAGGTCTTACGAACACAACAACTATCCAGAGATAGACAGTGGTGGTTCTGACTTGGCTATCAGCAACTTGCAAGTATACAATGGCTCAGACATGTTCAACTACACTTTCAGTGAAGCAGATGATGACGTTCTTCCATCTTTCGCTCTTGATGTGGTATACAGGAAAGCAGGACACACTAACACCACTGCTCTAGATTCCCTATCCCCTAACGAGAACATGTACTCTAGAATCTTCACAGGATGTCAGGTAAATACTCTCACTCTGAACTTTGAAGAGGGTCAGGAACTAAAGTGTTCAATGGATTTAGTTTCAAGAAGGGCTTTCGACCCTCCTGCTAACTATGTTCCTCTTGGTGGAAACGCATCCTTGACTGCTCTAAGCGATGCTGAGAATGGAAGGGGAATGGTCAATTACAGTTCCACTCTAACAGACAACTACCCATTCCTATTCTCTGATGGAGACATCACATTGTTCGGTCAGTCCTTGGGTAAGGTGAAAGGTGGTTCTCTTGTCATCAACAACAACCTACTGCCACAGAGGTTCATTGGCAACTACAACAGGCAGATTGCATCTGCACATCTACCCGGACAGAGAACATACGAATTGACTCTGACCATGCTCATAACAGATACGAAACTGTGGGATGAATTGAGAAACGATAACGAATCAACTGGTGCTTTGAGATTGAAGTTCACCAAAGACTCAGGTGAAGAGATAGACATTCAACTCGCTGATTATCTAATCAACTCAGTTACAGTGCCTTTCCCTGAAGACAAAGGGCCAGTAGAAGTAGAGGCATCTATAACAGCAAGGACTCTGACGACTGCTACCTATACAGGTAAGTGGGCGATAATGACTCTTGGCGGTAGTGCAACAGGTAATTAGGAGGCGTGACCAAGTTAGGTAACGCTATCCTTTTTTTCGATTCCACCAACACGTTTGTTTGTTGGTATATTAGTTAGGTGGAAAGAAAAATGACAGAAAGAAAAATTGTAAGCGATAAGACTAGGCTGTTCGCAAGAACAGCAACCGAATGCCATCAGGTTAGGGTAGCCCCTGACTCTGATGAATACCTCCAAGTTTGGATTAAAGAACCAACTTGGTTACAGGTAGAACAGGCGTTATCGTCTGTTATGGACATGGATGCTCAGGGTCAAACTATGGGCATCAATCTAAACAAGATGTATAGATACATGGTTGAGAACTTCGTAGAGAAGACCGAGCCTCAACTGTCTGCTACTGACTTAATTAGACTCAATCCCTATATTGGTTCACAACTAAAAGAAATACTCCCCAATCCCTTCATGGATGTCATGGGGGATGATACGGGAAACGAAAACTAATCCGAAGAGGTCTGAAAGGTGGAAGTGTAAGCAGTGAGGTGGCAATGAAGATTATGCTATACACTTACTGCACTACTTTCTCCATCAACCCTTTGGAGGCTTATGATACACCAGTATCGGTAGTAAAGGAAATGTTAGAAATACATGGCGAAGTGAAGAGACTGGAATCGGAGGCGTTGAAAGAAGGAACAAAGAAGTGATTGGTAATGGCAGTTGAGGATGATATCAAGGAACTCAGGTCAGAGTTTGAGGGTATTGACCGAGCCATTATCGATGGCGCAAAAAACATGAGAAACCTACAATCAACGCTCAGTAAGACAAATGCAGTTTTAGGTTCAAAGAATTGGGAGATATTCTCTCGATTCATATCGGGAACAGGACTTTGGAGAGTTCAGAATCGAGTCAAGGCTACTGTTCAACTTCTCAATGAGATGGCTAGTTCCACAGAGAGAAGAAGACTAGAGGAAGTAAAACAACTCAAGGTGTATGCGGAAATTGCAAACCAATCCAAAGAGATACAAGAAATACAGGCTAACATAGAAGCGGCTGAGAGTAGCACTGGAAAGGCTAGAGAAGCCGCAATAGAGAAATTGAAAGGACAATCAGTGATATTCAGTGGGCTTCTCTTTCAGTATCAAGACTCAAACAAGGCTCTCAAGGAAATGTCCCATCTGATGAGCAGACAGACTAAGGACATGGAGAAGTTAGAGAAGATTGCAACGAAAACAGCAAGAAGAAGAAAAGAAGGATTGATTGCCAATTCATTGACATTCAAGATGGTTAGTGGGTTAGAGCAGAAGATGAAGAGTGTCTTTGGTAGCACAAAGGGAATCGCCAATACTAAACTAAGCAATATCGCAGAGGCTGCTACTGATGCTAAGGAGGGTTTCTTTGGAATCAGCGAAGAGGAGATTGCTAAGAGATTCGAGGCAATGGGTCGCAGCGAGAGCGATAAAGACTCTGTAAAGATGGCTGAAAAGGGAAAGCCGGGCAAGATTGGAAACAAGTTTGCTAGTAAAGAGCAGATACAAGAGTTCAACGAACTAGTTAAGTTGGCAGAGGACAGCAGAAAGATGAGAAAGAAAGCCATGCGAAAGACTGCTGGTTTCTTCAAGTTCGCTGCCACGCCAATCACAAACATAGCAAAACAAATGGTCAGACTATCAAAGGGAATACTCTCCATTGTCAGATACATGGCAATGGCAGCAGGGTATCTCCTAATCTTAATGCTAGGTCTCACTCTGTTGAAGAGCGTATTCGATGAGACAAAAGACGAACTAGCAACAGGTTTCGCTGCACTGAAAGAAGTCTTTGCAATAGGGATGGCGATTGTATCACAAGGACTAGGTGATGCAAAGTCTGCAATACAGGAAATAATGAAGGCGTTTAACGAAGGTGATTTAGTTGGTATCGTTGAGGGTGTAGGGAGTTTACTATTAGCAGGACTCAAGATACTAGGTGGTTTACTAGTTGCTACATTGGGAGCAGTTCTTGTTGGCATTGGGACATACATCTCAGAACTTTACAAGCGGTTTTACGATGTTGCCATTGATAGATTCGGTAGTGTCAGAGCAGCAATAGTAGGAGCGTCATTGAAAGTAATAGGCATAATTGCAAAGATAGTGGCAGCAGTGGCTTTCCTCGCTGTGTTCTTTGGTGGTGGCTGGATTGCTCTATTAATTGCTGGAATTGCTCTAGTAATAATGAAAGCAGCAGACATACTGTATGAATACTCTGACCAAATAGCAGATGTCCTGTTTGGAATAAAGGACTTCATCATGGGTATTCCTGAATACATAATGGGATTACCAGCAAAGATTGCTGAGTATATCGGTGATAAATTCAAGGAAGCGTTGGATGTCAGAGGAAAAGCCAAAGATAAAATCAAGGGTGCATTCAGTAGTGCTAAGAACTTCATTGGATTAGCAGAAGGCGGAAAGATAAGTCAAGGTGGTCTTGCTGTTGTTGGTGAACGTGGACCTGAACTAGTGCAACTACCAAGAGGAGCGCAAGTACATTCTAACAGTGCCTCCAAAGCAATTGCCTCTTCAGTTACTAACCACATAACAGTGCAAGTCACAGGAAGAGTCGGTGCTTCTGATACTGAGATACGAGACATCGCAAACAAGGTGGCGAGAGAAATAAACTCAAGAATGAATAGGACATCAACATCGGTGGTGAAATTCTAATGGCAACAAGTGACAGTTACAACAACTTCAGCGTTTTTCTAGAACTACAAAGAAGGAATGAGATAGGCGGAGACAGAGCAGTGAATAGAATACCACTGTTTGTGACGGAGATAGGAATCAACACAAGCAAGACAGTTCCCACTCTACCAGTTCCCTTTGCTTCTATGGCAACTGGAAAGTCAGAGACTCTTGCTTTTGATATGGGTATAGCGAACAAGGCGATAAACCTCACAGGAACGCTCCTGAATCAAAGGATATCCAAAGACACAGGAGAGGGAAGTGCATCTGCTAAAGAGAGGATACTAACTCCATTTGAGATGGCTCAACTGATACATTCCTATGTTGATAGCAGTGCAGCACAGGATGACCAGTCTATGAACAAACTCATCATTCTGATGCCTAGCAGAATCGATACTAATTTTGAGTACCATGAGAGTCACAACCCCGGTAGTGGATTGATAGGAACAGAGACCAAAGACATAACAGATTTACCACTCATTCCATTCACCTATGAGAATAGAAGATACGATGAGAGATTCAAGAGAGCGGCAAATGATTTCATAGACTCGACAACAGGAGTTTCTGATTTGATTGACATCTCTCCCCTCTCAGCATTCTCGGATGTTTCAGAGGTTGATGAGATAACAGGAATGTCAGGATTCATACGTTCCTTCAACACCACCTTCTCAGGTGAGCAAGCAAACGCTGTACCATTCACCTTGGAGTTTGAGGTTGCTAAGGTTCTAGCAGAAAACCCAATCAACAACATGTAGGTGAATGAATGGCAACAACAGCACATGTAGGAGATACAAGGGCATTGGTATTTCCTGTGATGTGCGATGGACACCTGAAGATAGAGTATGATGACTACAACAGCAACGACTTGACTGGAAGCAACACGATAGACGAGTCAAGACATCCTCTATGGGATTATGGAGGGCCATTCAGCATTGAAGCGATAGTAACTCCCTATGATGTAAATGGAGTCGGTCATAGAACATCAGGGCAAGGAAGGCTCGATAGCACAAAGACTCCTCCTAGTCCAAACCTATCACTAGACGACCAAGCAGATACTACATCCAATTATGAGAGTGTCAGTTACTTCGGAGCAGGTAGAGGAACACACAAGATGATGATATTCTGCAACGACTATCTGAAGTTCTACTTGCAGAATACAACATCCTCCAACTTCAATCAACCAGCAGAGTACAAGTTGGTTGTTGAACTCACAGACTCAATAGGTACTCCGATAAGCCACACGGTTGCTAGTGAGCCAGTATTCGTATCTAAGAAATCACTGACTGGATACTATGACCCTGATGGTCTTTACAGTGGTATAACAACAGACAAGACGAAAATAACCAGTAGTGCGACTGGCTCTCTTCCTACTGCGACAACTTCGATAACAGGAGACTTGGCTAGTTTCACAAACACTGCTGAAGTACAGGGTACTGCTACATTTACTGTAACTAATGTTCCCGGTTCTTCTCATCTAGACGTTGCTGCTTCTAGCGGTACAAAGGCAACGGGGTCAATAACATTCAGTAATAGTTGGAGTGCTACTCCAATAACATCGAGTACGTCTGCTAGTAACAACAATGCCATCATTCTCAGAAACAGGCAAACAGGCACAGGTTCTAGTTCCAATAAAACATACAGATTCTTTATGACAGATAATTCTTCTTCAGGTGGGTGGCCCAGTGAAATGCAGGGAACTGCTGCAAGAATATACACATATAGTGATTTATCGAGCATTACAAATGGGTTTTTGTTGCAATCACAATTGACTGAAAATGGCTATGGTTCAAGTGATACTCAAGTAGATGTCTTTGTTCCTCAGAGTGGTAGGGTTATAATCAATAGTACCACCGTCAATGGTGCGAATTTTAGATTGATGTTATTCAAGGCTATCAATGACGTAAATGGCACTGGGAGCAATCCAAGTTCGGGGTTGGATATCAGTGCTACAACATCCAACACTAGTGGGACAACAGGAACTATTTCCTTAGTGCAGGATGCCGAAGGTGCAGCAGGAAACCATAGTACCACGCCTAACACTGGCCCTGTTATTGGTTCGACCATTGCGAATAGTGATAAACTAACTGCTAGTACCTTCTCAGGAGGTACGGACGCTACGAGTGCTAGTAATGTGAACTACTACATGACAGTCAGATTGCGAAACTCAAATGGTACTTTAACGGCTGCTAAATACTTCAAGTTCTTTAGTGGTTCTTTCACAAATGGAGCATTGGATACTAACAGTACGACAAGCGTTAGTCCTGTTCATAAGGTTCTGATAGGAGGCAGTGAGGGTGTCACTGCTACTTATTTAGCAGAGGCAATCAATGCTGCATTCACAGGAACTGGCTTTGCGGGAAATCAGGCATCAGCCAGTGGGAGCGTGGTCACAGTGACTTCTCCAAGCGGAGCAGTCCAATCAAGTCAAACGTTAGCAAGAGTAAGTGGCTATTCTAGTATTATTTCAGTAAGCACCAATCAGTTTTCCAACTACTCTGCTGCAAGTACACCAACTGCATTCATCACTTTAGAGGATAGTGCTGGTCTCGTCAAGAAGTACAAACCAACTAAGGGAGAGAACAATGAGACTAATGGTTCTACTGCAACAGAAGGAAGCAATGATGTTGTCTTCTTTACAAATGTAACTGGTACTACCAACGACACGCAAACGACTGCTGAAAATTTAAGAAGTGCGATAAATGGAACTACGGGACACGATGGCTCTCTCACAGTAACTAGAAATGGTAGTGTGCTAACAATAGTAGCCGCATCAGCAGGAGACCAAGCAATTAGCAATACAGGAATAAATTCGGGATTATCAATAGGAGCATTCACCACCAATGTCAATGACATCAATGTAGGGTCAGGTGAAGCAGATGGAATAGGTGCTGGTAATGAGATATACAACAATGTCGGGACACTCATAGGCACTGTTTCTTCAGTAAGCGGAAACACGATTACACTTGCATCTGCTCCTGCTACAACAGTTACAGGAACGATATACAGAGACCAACAGAAGGAGGCTCTGTATTTGGAGCAACCAAGTAAGGTTGGTATGTCCTTTGATGGGAATACCATCACCTTGTATCTGAATAATCAACCAGTGAAGAGAGCGAAGGTGAACATCGGTAAGTTCAGATTGGATACGAGTCCGGGTGACTGCTTCATAGGACAGAATGGAACTCTATCTGCTACTGCTAGGAAGGCGACTCAATTCATGGGAGAACTCTATGAGATTGCATTTCACAAGTCTGCTACTCCTTGCCCTACCATCACGACTCTTACTCCTAATTACAGTGATACTCTGTTCTACTACTCCTTTGGTGATTGATAATGGCGAAGACAAACGGAACTATTCTCTATCCCTTGAAATCAGGAGTCAATGAGACTGATGCCAATGAAGCATATGCCAGTATGACTACTGAGTTCTCTTCGGGAACAGCATTCAAGGATGTATCAGTCAATCCTGTATTGAAAGCGACATATGTGGAGTCTGAGACTACTGGAACAGGAACTGCTACGTCTGATGTAGTTGCATCTGT
>TARA_R100000278_G_scaffold30048_2_pt1 | contig 18301 bp, 4 predicted proteins | sample TARA_R100000278 | Tara Oceans TARA_R100000278 (sample SAMEA2620755) | marine metagenome | biome: marine biome (ENVO:00000447); feature: deep chlorophyll maximum layer (ENVO:xxxxxxxx); material: "saline water (ENVO:00002010), including plankton (ENVO:xxxxxxxx)" | depth 66 m | reverse complement strand
TACTGAAGAATCAGTTCCATCAAATCCAACCATTCCATAAACAGATTTTGCATCTGAAATATTATGCTCAGTAATGGCAATAGCAATTCTTCCATCATCAACACCATTGAAGATTAGTCTTTCATTTGGTATGAAAGATCCTTCGGATTCATACACAGTAAGTGCAGTTCCAGCACTAACTGCATGTCTTAAGAATCCTGTTGCTCCACTGTTAGCACCTTTTACAAAGGTTGGAGTTGATAACGTGTGAGCTTGATTTATTGAAATCTCTACGTTAGTTTGAACATCATAAAGAGCAAGATTCCATTCGTTCAGATTTCCATCAGATGTATTGTATGAACCAGACTCTAATCTGAAATCATAAACTCTAGCAACTCCAACTTCATTGCCTGGAAGAGTTTCTTGATTAGATCCTACTCTTTGATCTCTAAGACTTACAAAATAAGTATTTCCTAATCCAACTGTTGGATTTCTATAAACTCTATTAAGTCTTAAAGTAGGACCAGTATTGTAAATTATATTTTGATCCTCAAGTGTTCTAGTTGTTCTTGGTTTATCTACATCCAGATAGATAGCATTTAATGATTCAATTTCATATCCTTTTACATATGCTTTTCCAGGAGAGATTTTATATAAAGCAAGATCATCAGAAACAGTTACTCCACCAGGAGAGAACTGCCCTTCATTAAAAATTCCACCATTACCAACTCTATCATTTAAAGAGTTTACAACAGTGACATCAAATGGTTTAACATAATAGTGCCCAGATTCATCAAATGTTCTTCTAGCAAGAACATCTGTCAGGTCACTAAATCCAACACCACCACCTGCGATACTCTTTCTCTTGTTAATTTGAAGAACGCCATTTATAACAGTGGCAAGTAAAATAAAGTTGTCATCGTTGAAATCATCAAGTGCTTTTTTAAATAAACTTACACTAATTCTTAATCTATCTGCTCCGGGCGCAGCATAATTGTTAAATCCTTGTGAATTATCATTTAACTGTTCATCAATATCTGAAGTAACAATACTTTCATCGATTAGAAGACCAATTCTGTAACTTGGAGTTGTAGTATATTGATCTAATACTAAACTTTCTTTATTTACATTGACAAAGTTTCCCCTAATAAAATAAACACCATTGTCGATTTGGAATACAGAACCAGTGGCAGCTGCTGCTGTCTCTAATGTTACTGCAAGAGGAGTTCCTGCTGCAATGATTGAATTTCCAAGTAATCCTGAGGATAAAACTTCATTACAAACAATTGGCTCACCATCACTAAAAATTTGAGTGGAATTATTAGAAGAACTTGAAGTCAAATAATTGATGTATAATGTTAAATTACCTCTTTCCGAATCTTCTGGTAATAAAATACTATCTACAAATGCAGTTACCCCAGAATTTTGTCCGGTTATTTTTGTTCCTACTAACTGATCAGCATATGCTGCTACGGGAACACCCTGATAGGTATTTTCTAACTGAACACAATAATATATCTGACTATATCCGGTGTTTCCTGGAATTACTTTAGCACCTTCACTAAAAAAGTGCTGTCCAAACTTTTCAATTTGATTTTGCAGTATTGATTGAAGAGTGGTTAACTCTCTAGCCTGAACTGGGAATCCAGGTTTGAATAATACCTTATGATAGTCATTCGCTGCATCAAAATCGTCAAAATATGGTGCTACGTTGAGATTAGTCTGTTGTGGCATAATTCTTTAGAACTGCAAAATAACTTTTATGTCTTCTTTTTGATTCGATGACCGTGTTATAGACGGTCTATTATCAACGTAAATGATACTGCCGGAGTGTGCTTTAACTTCAGGATTGGCTATACCACTAGTAAAAGTTTGACCAAGATAATATGTACGATTATTTATTACGGTAGTTATACCCGAAAAAGTGGTATCAATTGATAGATCTTGACCAGTTGTTGGAGATATGACCAAAGATCCACCAGTGCCCGGAGATGAGGAAAACTCAGTTAGGTCGAATCCGTAAGTGGGTTGAGTTTGTGCTGTTCCCACAGTGTTAAATCCAGCAAGTGATCGATCCTGCCAGAACTTCAGAACACCAGTGTTTTGATCGTAACTTACAACTCTACCAACTGCTGTAGTGCCAGTAGATACAGTTTGAGTAAAGTATGAGTCTCCAGAGAAAGTAGCAGTGCTGTATCCAGTACCAACTAACTTCAAAGCACTAAGAGCACTTGCTTTATCTGCTGAAAGAATCGTGGTTGATCCAAATTGCTGAGGGTTTTCAACAACACCAACTCTTGCGATTTGGTTTCCTGTTATAAAATCTGGGTTTGTGCTATCATTTTCAATTCTAGAATAAAGCAGAACATTAAATGCACCTAATTCTCTATAAATGTCTGCACCATGACCACCTTGAGGTGGGATAATAACATCAAAACTTGGTCTTGTGGTTCCAGTTGGTACTCCACCAGCAACTAGATCTACGTTTCCGTAAGTATATCCAGATCCCTGATTAGAAACAGTTATAGAACTTACTTGCTGATTCCCATCAATAACGATTGTGCATTCTGCTCCAGTGCCATCACCCTTAATAGGAACCGAGGTATAAACACTGTTAGCTGTACCAAGACCAACACCCTTATTAGTGATAGTTACAATTTTGATTCCACCATCAACAGCATTATCTCTGACCGCAGCATTTTCCGCAGAAGTTAACCAATCTGCTGGAACTGGCATGAAATCTGTTGATTCAAATCTGACGACCTCACTTGGTTTAATTGTATACAGATATTTCCAAATATACCCATCACCACTAGTTCCAGCAGATCTTGGTTCCAAATCAGTAAAAGTTGGTTCATCTAAAGATGGTCTACCCTCAGTGTTGTCTGGATCTGTCCCATTTTGTAAGCAAGCGTAAACTCTGAAATCACTATTTAAAACAACAAAATTTGCCGAATAAAGATTTGTTGCACCTGAGACGGGTGCAGTGTTTGATCTAGAATAATCATGCCTATACATATCATATGTCGTTCCAGAACTCCATGTTAGTTTAGGAATAACCTGTCTAGCATCAGCAGTGTTGATTTTTTTCAACGCAATCATGGTATCCCAATAATCATTTTCCTGATCAAAATTATCTTTTGGAGCAGGGGGATCTGAATCCCAGTCGGTCTGGTAATCTGCAGGATTGGGCAGACCAATAAATGAATAATAGGAATTACTAGCATTAGAAACACCGGCAATAAAATTACCCGCATTTAATATTCTAATCTGATCAGTTATAATGGCAGCCATTTTGGACAGAGTTTTTCTTTATTTATTAGTATTAAACGATATAATTTTGGAATTTCAAGAAGTTTGATCTTGTAATTAATGTCGATGTAGAAATACCAGTTCCCTCAGAAATACCGATACCTCCAAGAGTATAAGAATTGTAAGAATTAGACTCTGCCCTAGCAGCAATGTCTATTCTTCCCCAACTATAATTTCCAAAGAAGTCTGAGGTTGTTATACCTGACGTGATGTATTGATCCACATCAACAGTTACTCTTCTCACATGAGTTGTTATTCCTTGAACACTTGTAGATATAGAAACCGCAGTTCTTACGGCGTACACATTATCGGCAAAAGAAGTTCCCACACCCACGGTGTTACGTGAAGTATCAAATGATGTTATTGACGTTGTTCCTGCACCTATATTGGAATTCCTTACTACAAACAAATCATTTGCATCAAGAGAACTAATCGTTACTGCGGTTCCAGCAATAGAAGTGTCTCTAAGGAATGAATCAAACGGAATATGAACATCAAAGATTAGTGATGTCGTACCAACTCCTACATTTGTAGTTCCAAATCCAACAATAATACCATTATCTCCTGAGTAAGAACTGACACTAACCTCCTCTTCAGAGTAAGTTGGAGGAGAAATAAGAACCGTAGGTGGATTTGTATATGTATATCCGACACCTGGACTTGTGATGGCAACTCCTGTGACTGTTCCTCCAGCACTAATAGAAACATTACCAAATGCTCTGGTGGTTGTTCCAACACCAATAGTTGAACCAAAACTTACAGTGGCAGTTGTATATCCAACACCACCATCCGAAATAGTGACAGAAGAGATAGTACCAAATCCAGAAACAACTGCAGTGCCTGCTGCACCTGTCTTAGTTTCCTGTCTAATAAACTTAATTTTCTTTTGGAAAGTTAAATCTGTGTCATTTTCATTTTGCGAATTAAAGATAGGTCTTAAATTATCAACATAGATTGCTGTAGACCCTACTCCAACAGACTTGATGATGTATGCACTTGGATTAATGACTGGTTCATACAATTCTCTATCTTTGCCAACACCGATTTGATTTATGAAGATGTCTTCTGTTTGACGACACCAATCAACTGGTCTCTCAAAAGTAACGTCGGATACATTTCCTGGACCATCATATGGATTAGTTTCAACAGTATTGGTGGATTTAACAAATTCTACAACTCTTTCATCCTCACTAAGGTAAGATGCTTGACCCACTGATCTATCACTCTTAAGTTGTAAAGTGTCACCTTTCTTTACAGTTTCAATAACATTTCTAAAGATAACATCAGTGTCACCACTTCCCTTATAGAAAAGAATATTTACGGTATCACCAATTTTTGGAGCTTCTGTAAATACAACAGTGCTTCCTCCAGTAAACGTATATCCTTCCCCAGGAACTTGAAGGATATTGTTAACGAATATCAAAAGAACATCTTCAACATTGATCTTTGATCCTTTAGCAGCAACGATTGAAACAATAGATCCTGCTTTTGTAAGTGGGAAATCTTTTCTTATACCATCAATGAAGTCATCGACTTTATCTAAAACATCTAATGTTCCAACTGTCCATCCAGAAAATTCATCCACATGAACTTTATCGATTGTCATTTGGAACTCATTTCCAGAGTAGGAGGAAGTGGTTGGAATACCAGTTGTTCCTCCAATGGCAACAGTTAATATTTGACCGTTACCATATCCATAACCAGTATTAACAATTTCAAAATCAATAACACTTGATCCTTGACCAACAACAATGTTTGCTGTTGCATGTGTTCCAAATCCACTTACGGAAGAAGAACTATACACCAAGTCCATATTAGAATAACTTAGTGGATCATCAAAAACTACAAAAGGTTGATTAGTAGATGTATATCCAGAACCAGGATTGGTGATTGCAACACTAACAATATGACCACCACTTATAGCAGCAGTTCCGATAAACTCAATATTTCCAGTACTCAAACTAGAGGTTCCTACACCGACATTTACGACTGTTTGAATTCCAGATCTGTATCCTGATCCACTATTTCCAATACTAATAGATTGAATTGTTCCCAAACCAGATACAATTGCGGTTCCACCAGCAGCAACTAATGGTTGGTATCCAAATCCTTCAGTTGTTGCTACAGAAATAATAATGCCACCTTTTGGATAACTAGAAATTCCAACATCAGGTCCTAGTGGAATGGTCTCAGTGCCCTGGAAAGTAATAGTTGTAATGCCAGACTGCTCACTTAGTGTATATTGATCAGTAAGTCCAGGTGACTGGAAAATATCATTAACTAAAATTATAGCTCCCTCTGTTGAGATTCCAGGAACATCGGATCCATTTTGCTTGAGGGTAAATTCATTTTCAGTAGCATTAAATCCCTTAGAAATATCATCAAAAATATAGTTCTTATAGTAAGACTCATTTATAGTATCCACAACACCAGATCTCATAAAAGACCTTCCTTGGAAACTAGAAGAAGTAGTAATACCAGTCCAGTCTCTTTCATCTGGACGATTTGTTATAGAACCGATTGGAGTTTTTCCAAATGGTGCCTCCACAAAGTTCAATACATTATCCACAATATTGTAATTTCCGACAACTTTGGTTATTAAATCACCTGTTGCAGCAGTTCCAATCTTTGTTCCCAACCATTCTCTGCGAACCCTTATAGTGTTTGTGCTACCAATACCTACACCCTCAATCTTCATTATTTCATCACCAATCTTAATAAGATCAGATCCAAAGAATGAAGTTATTCCACTAAACTCTAATATATTATCAACTGATAGCACTTGATTCGCAAGAGTAGTGGTTACCGCAGTAGAAACAATCGGTGATTGTATAAGATTATCAATTGCAACAATAACCTTTGCATTCTGATTAGTGGAAACAAATCTGTGTGATGTGCCGATGCCAACACTTTCAAGCTCAACTACTTCAGGAATTGACTTTAGAGCATTCTCTGCACTTGTTGCAATCTTAATAACATTATCATCAACTTTGACAGCAAATAGATTTTCTCCTGGTAGGAACGTAGTATCTGCAGCACCAACAAAACTAGTTGTTGCGATACCAATAGCCGAATCTGTTTCTCCAACATGAACATACTTTAGTTTTTCACCAGTTACAAAGAAGTGGTTTGGAATTTTAATTGTATTATTTGTTGTGTTAGCAATACCAGCATCATTTCCTTCAAAATATCTTTCAAAGATTGGAAGATTTTCATGCTGTATTTCAAATCCTCTCTTGATGTCAGATTCTGTGCCTTGATAGGATCCCAAATCACTGTTAATTGTTCCATTAGTGAAATCAATCACATTAGATAATGAGGTATTCTCATTAAGAGTTAATGCATTCATGTAAATATTGACTACCGTATCAATACTTACATTTGGAGTGAAGACAAGCGAGACAGTTCCTGCAGCAGAAACTCTAGATCCAAATGTTCCTAATCCAACGCCAGTTTCTATGATTCCATATTCAGTGTCATATGTTTGATAACTTTCTGTAGAAGATACATAATCATCAACAATAATTAGTTCAGAAAGTTGAGTTGAAGTATTAGTTGTATCTGTAACTTGTGCTATAAAATAAGCAGCGTCATAATTATTTGGATATTCAGCAACTGTATTGATTCCTGGAGAACCTGAAGCAGAAATACTGGTTGTTCTAGCTTCGAGTCTAGATCTGGTTAAATCAATGGTTCCGATACCAGTTATAGTATTTGTAGAAAGTCCTACTTGAATGGTATTAATTACACCAGTGGTTGCAATACCAACTGAAGTTGGAATGAAATCAACGTTCAAAGAAGATCCACTGAAATAAGCATGATATGTACCAAGTCCAGTTGCAGAAGATCCACCGAGATTTGTTGTCAGTCTTCCATATTCTAACATTTCAATATTTGTTCCGTCATGAACAATATTAAGTTCAATTGCTTCAAATTCTTCATTTCTAGTCAAGTCTGGATTTATATCAACCAAAACTTTAACACTAGTATGTGTGTCTCCAATTGAAACTATGGTAGTGGTGACACCAGAGGTTACTGGAGAACTCTTGGTTTCAATTGTTGCTACTCCACCCAAACTTGTAGTTCCAATTCCAAGGAAATTATCATTTAGATTATATGAGAAGACGCTGAGGTCATAGTCATTAACTGTAGACCTAGTTGGAAAGAATTGAAGTTGAGCTTCAGATCCTGAGATAGCAAAATCAAAGGAACCTTGGTCATAGTGAGTTTCGACTCTACCATACTGATTTAAATATCCACGAGAACTATCATGAAGAAGATCAACAAGCATTAATTGCCTCTGTGCATTGTATCTCTTATCCCTTACGTATGTAATATATTTTTGGAATCTAACATCACTTAAAGAGAAAGTATCTACTACACTAAAAGGATTTGCTCTAGGATTACTATTAAATTGAGGGCTAATATCATCAATAGAAAGAACCCTATTACCAACAGATTCAAAGTAGTCTGTGAGAATTCTATTGGAAAATACTATTTCATCAGAGATAAGTTTTGAACCTTGAGTTAAACTATTTTCTGTGGCAAGATCAAATCCATAAACACAATTTATACTTGCAAATCCATCAATATTATTAACAGTGTTAACGTTAGTGATATCTGTCGTAATACCAACAGTCATGCTGTTGCCATTATTTGTTTCTAATTGATAATCAGAGAACTTTTTATATCCTAATGTATGATTTAACGAAGAAACACTATCATTCCAATCATCATAAGCAACTCTAGATCTCAATGAGTAAGAGAAGTTTTGATAATAGAAATTATCTTGAAGTTTTTGCAGTTCAAAGTTCAAACGACCGAAATCTTCCTGCCAACCCTGAACGACTTTTGATGTTGCTCCGAGGTTGATAAAAGAATCAAAGGAAGTGATAGATGATGCTATTCCTTGAACTTTGGAATCAGATCCCTTAATAACTTCACCAACAACAAAATTTTCATCTGATGAAACTATCAGAGTTGTAATTTTTGAGTCCCAACTCTGAACTACTCCTGTTGCAGAATCTGATGTAATGGTTTCACCATTAATAAAGTTTCTTGTGGTCAATAAGGATTCAAATGTTGGGAAATGTTTGGAAGCAAGAATCTTACCAGAAGAATTGACAGAATCGAAGGTTCCTGGGAAACTACCATTGCTGAATAATCCAGCCATACTAAAAGTAACACTTCCGATACCACCAAGGTTTTCAGTAATTCCTGTAACATCAAATAACTTATAATCGAATCCAGAAGAGTTGTATCCTGTTCCAGTTGATCCAACACCAACACTAATACCCTCTACAAGAACTTTATCACCTATGGCAAATGGGAAAGAATTGATGGTGCTAAAGCCAACGGATAAAGTTGCTGTTACTGTTTCATCTGCTGTATTAAAAACAATCGTATTGATTCCAACACCAGCACCACTTTGTGTAGGTATGATTGTTGGTGTCACATTATTCATACCATTGGTATTTTTTAGGATCTCTACGTTAGATTCTCCAAGAGTAACTTTTAAATTAACATCGGTAACTTCTTTACCGGTTTTACCATCTAATACAACAAGTTTGGGTGGAACTGAAAATCCCCTTCCAAAGGATGTAATACCTACTATATCAAATGAAGCTAAGGAGTCTATTTTAATAATTTGAGGGAGGAGAATTCTAGGTTTAAGTGTTGGATCTGATGGTAAGTTAAATCCAATGTCATCCAAAGTCATGTTCTTAAGGGAACCGACACTTGAACTCTTTGTCTCTAAAATAGCGCCATTACCTGCAAGGGTATTTACTGTGGTTATACCTGGGAGTGAATGATAGTTTCTTCCTTGGTTAGTAAGTTCGACTTTTGATATAGGTCCATATGTATGAGTGCAATCTGTGTCATATGTTACTAACGCAGTAGTGTCATAAGAAGACTTTTCTGGTTTCTCTGGAATAGAATAAGTGAAAGTGGTGGTTGTTCCCACTGTGATAGTATGAGTTCCGTTATAAAGACTGTTTCTAGGAATAATAGTATTTCCAGAAATAATCTCACTATCAGTTACTATTTCTGATTTTGCATCGGGAAGATCACTTTCATAAATTGGTGTTAAATTATAATAAAGTTTATTAGGTGTATTCTCATTAATAAGTAATTCTGCCTTAGCACCAACTGATCCAACAATTCCTTGTCTGGTTAATTCAAATGTTTCACTATCTTCTGACTTTTCATATTCTTTAGTAAAGTTTTTGTCAACATATAAGTCAAACTTGAATGCAGGATAAGTCGTTCCTTGTTTTACGTAAGACAGTGAAGCATCTGAAAGATCAAAAGTTACTGTGGAATTTTTATACAGTTTTATTGATGGACTTATCGGATTAATAGTTCCTAAGGATGCACTAGTGATTCCAACGATGGTTGGTTTTGGTTGAATTGAGTCAAAATAAGTATTGGATAATTTTATAACATTATCATCTACTCTTACAACATAATACATTCTATCACTAGTAAGTCCAATAGAGGACAACTCTGATGTATGAATTACTTTATCTCCAGTTTTAAATCCATGAGAATTAATTGTTATAGAGTTTGTTGTAGTGTTAACTCCTGCAGTTACAAATCCAACAGGATTAACAACTAATCTTCTATTGAAATCATTATAAGTAAGAGTTACGATACCAGTATTTTGCGGGTTAACATTGACGAAAATATTATGAGGTGAACTCAAACCATGAGTTCCTGCAGTAGAAACAGTAACTAAGTTTCTTCTTATATCTCCAGTAATTACGCTATAATTTGTTTTAAAACTATGAGTGTCTCCAGTTCCAACATTTCTAAAGAATAATGTGGTTGAGGCGGGATTTTCAAGTCCAACAAATGTTCCCGTTGTTCCAAGACCAACTCTTACAGTTGCAATACCAATTAAATCATCATTAATCTTTGCAACGAATAGATTTGTGCCATCTGCAAGGGTTGTGCCAACTCCAACACTAGTTTCATCTTGTACAATTATACCAGAGCCTTTGACTGTTCCGATTCCTGTGGAATATGTTACTTGATCTCCTGTTTTTAAATTATGTCCTGGAAGGTAAATCGATTTAGTTTGAATAAAGACTGAAGTTAAACCAGCACCTGGATTTGAGAATGAAATAGTTGTTCCAATCCCAACCCCAGCAGTTGTCCCCAATCCAACAGACTCTGAAGGATCAAAGTAAATTTGTTTATTCAAAGAATATGAGTAATCAGTTTTGAATCCAGAATTGATTTTTATTTTTCTAGGAATCTCATATATAAATTTTCCTATTGTATGTGTAGATCCAACTGTATTATCAAATGCTCTTAAAATTCTAATTCTAGAATTTAAAGAATCAACGTTTAAAACTTTTACTTTCTCAGTACCCACAATCAAAGTATCATTTTCTCTAATACTTGGATAATTCAAGTCACCAGAAACTCTAAAGTAAGTAACTATACCAGTTACATCAGTATTACCAATAGCAACTCCTGTGGTTCCAACACCAGCTATAGATAATCTATTAGTTTTTATTCCAACATTATAAAAACCTTCAATTCCTGATGATGTTGTAGATAATCCAGAAATTGAAATAGTATCAAGAGGTTCAAAATTATGAGGATTATCAGAGAATACTAAGTATTCTCCTTTCGATTGACCTGGATATATTTCAACACCTTCAATAATACTTGAGGCAACACTTATACTATTGACGGATCTTCCTTTTATACGAGTTACTTTTGCTGCTACACCTTGACCTTGAGTTCCATCATTATTAAATTCAAGAGTTTCATTAATTCTATACTCTGATCCACCTGTAACAATACCAACACTATCGATTATTCCAGGTGCGGTTGCAGTAACAGTTGCGGTTTGATCTAACTTATTCGGAATGTAAAAATAAGGATATTCTAATTCATCTTCAATCACATTCAAAGGTTGTGTATTTCTACGCCAATCATTTGAAATATCAAAGGCATCATAGTTTGATTGTGGAGTAAAATTAAAATTATCAACAACACCCTTATAATTGTTTCCAATTACATAAGGGAATACTGGTTTGCGATTTTTTTCAAAAATACCAGATGACTCTGCAAACTTATCATTAATTGTAGTAAAATATGCATATGTTCCTTTTGGAAATTCAGGAGTTATACAGAATCTTCCGTTGTTTTCATCAAGAACACTATCGTCAGAAACTTCATTGTGTGTATAATCTTCAACAAAAAATCCCTCTGGAAAAATAGAAGTGGGTGGTCTATTGTCTTTAATATCAATCGAATATCCAGATCTCATTTGGGCAATCGTGCCACCATTTATCTTAGAGAATCCGTATGGACCATATATTGGATGACCGTCGTAAGCAAATCCTAAAATAGGAGAGTGTCTCGTAGATTGAACTTCAATACTGTTGACTTTTCTTAAATCTCTTTCCCCATATAAAATATTACCATTTTGATCTGTGGAAAAAACAGTTTCTCTAAGTTTTCTTGGTGCATACAGGTGTGAATATTGAAGTCCAAAATCATCTGAATTCAACCCTGTTGTAATGATACCATCATCTTGTGAAAAATATGTGAAATATTTTTCAAACAAATTAACTCTCCAATTTTGGACATTTGCCTTGAATACTGGTAGTATTTCTGTTGAACCAGCTGGTATTACACTAATAGTTGTTGTGCCAAAATCATCTGAGTATCCAGCACCAGGTTCAATAATTTTGACATCTGTTACTGATCCATTTTCTAAAACAGGAACTAAAACAGCACCAACCCCATCACCCTCCACATCCAAATCTGGTGTTGATAAGTATCTACTGCCAGATTTTTGAATTATTACATCTACTATTTTACCACCTACGACAATTGGAACCAATTGACAATCAGATCCTGATTGAAGTTCAACAGTTGGTTGTCTATCTAAGTTTAAAATCTCAGACGATCCATAACCAACACCTCCATTCTCTAAATGTATAGAAGTTACTGTTCCTCTTATAATCGGTTGGAAAGACCCTTTGAAGGTTTCTGTTCCGATGGAAGATATTCCTACATTACCAGATAAAGTAAGTGAAATATCTGGATAGTTAAAGACGTGAGTTCCCACGCCTACAGATGTCATATTAATATACTGTTTTGTTCTAGTATAAAATTCTCTATCGGAAGAAATTCCGATTTGAGACAGATGAAAAGAATCTTTATCAATTGCGGTTACATAGTATTCTGTATCTACGGACAATCCTGAGATTGGTGTTCCCGTGCAAGTATATTTTACTTTCTCTCCAGTCTTATAATCATGATCTACGATTGTAATTAAATTTGATGATGTGTTAATACCAGTAACAGATGCGGTTCTTTTTTTATTCTCATATCCAGAGCCACCATCAATAACATTAATTGAACTAACAATAGACTTTTTACCTACTGATTTCAAAGAGTGTTTGCCAACACCATGGTCAGTTAAAAACACCGTGTTAATACCTGATATAGCATCTGCTTGAGTAGGATGTAATCTTACTGTAACGTTATCAACAGTAGATACGAAATAAGCAGAATCTGTAACTATACCAGCAACTGCAGTTTGATTTTTTGTTTTATAAATCACCTGCTCGGCGTTTCTGAATTTGTGATATGTAGAAAATCCAATTGTAGACTGTGAAGATGAAGTGCCTGTTGTTACTCCTGCAGAAGAAAAGTCTGCAAAAAACTCAACTTCATGATCAATTTTTTTCATACTAACTTGAGCAATGGCACCAGATCCATTGCCACCATCAAGTCGTACAGTTGGTGTATTTAAATAATCAAATCCAGGATCCACTATTCTTACTTCTCTAAGAGAACCAGAAACTGCAGCATATCCAGTCGCACCTGTTCCAACAGCGTCAGAAATTATCAAATTAGGAACATTTATTACATCGATATTTGTTCCTTCTGATAAAACATCTATAGTTTCAATTTTTCCATATTTAATTACATCCTTTCCTTTATAGTTTAAAAGTTCAACACCATTTACAAACATACCAGTTAGTCCTGGTTCTGTTTTTGTCAAAGTTCCATCATTAAGAGGTTCTGATATTTTTCTTAAAACTTTTTGTGGTTCTAGTGTTTTTCCATTAAACTCAAAAGGTTTTATAACACTATTTGCAACAGTTGTTGAATTGTCTAAAGAAATAAATTTAGAACTAAAAATATCATTTCTACTTTTTGCGAACTTTACTGTTGTACCATTAACTCTCTTTACAAAGTATAAACCATCATCAAATAATGCAGTATCTCTAACTTGTTTAGTAACTTTTTCTCCTGCATCATTAGTTGATATTTCATCTATTGTCTGTGCTCTGTAGTAGATGGCATCACCAGTGTAAAAACCATGTTCTACTCCAGGAGAAATCTCAAACTCATCCCCAAGGAAAGTACCTGAAAATTTGAATTCTCTAGAAGCAGGATTTAATGGTTGAGAGTCATAATGTGGTATTGATGGTGAAGAAATTAAATAATCTCCAGACACATTTTTATAAACGTTGTCAATGTCAGTAGAGTATATTTGTGCTGATGGATAAGTTCCAGAAGAGACCTTTTGAATCCTTCTTTGAATTGTGTATGTTGCGTCTACATTTAGAACACCTTGACCTCTTATATTAAAAGAGGTTTCAGAACTTACAGATATGATTTTAGTTTCTTTTCTTAAATTATTTAAAATAATTTCTGCATTATCACCTGATCTAAATTGACTCGGTACATTTAAAGTTACTTTATATGTATTGTTTGATGAGTCTACTAATTCAATACTTTTAACTTTATAAGTTGGCGAAACATTATAAAACCATTTACTTGTTTTAATATTGTTTTCGGAAATTCCAAGATTAGTAACATTAACCTTTCCACCTTTTAAAAGATTATTAGTGTCAGATGGAATAGTGAAAGAATTTAAGACAGAATTTACTCTTACTTCAATAACTTCATCTTGATCTAATGTTGATCTTCCATATGCAAATGTATTAACACCAACAACTGTTGCATCTGCAATTTCAGCATCAATATCAGTAACACCATAAAATTGTGTCAATGACTTTGATGTATATGAGGATACTCCTACTGAATTGTCTGGGTAACGGAAATACAATTCTCCAGTTGATCCAAACCCAACTGTAGAATCAACATCAAGAACTGTTGATCCTGAAGAAACTCTTCCTATAATTCTTGTAGATGGTTCTACAGTAAATTCTCCATATACTGCACCATCCACGATAATATCACGATTATATCCACCATCAATACTAAGTTTATAGAAAGTTTTTCCATAACCAACTTCTATTTTTTCTACACTAGTGATTGGTGCATATGCTTTGTTTATTCCACTGCCAAATTTGTATTCATTTTGATATAAAGTGGCATTTATTAAATTCTCTGGATCACCTTCGACAGGTTCTACTACTAAACTATTAACAATTCTATATTGAGCGTTTGATGGTGAGATCAAAAAATCTCTTGGTTTTACAATTCTAACATCCTCGTTGTATAACGCTCTAAAAAGTATTTCAAAAGAAAAATCGGTTCCTTTGCTTCTATAAAAATCTTTAGATTGTTTTACAAATAAATTTTGATTTAATTCAGGTTTGAGATTTCTTCCTTCTAAACCTGGTAAAAATTGATATTTTGCCTTTGTTAAAAATTCTTTTAAAAATAGACAACTTAAGTTTGTTATGACTGCTTGATCAAGATGATCGTCAGAATCACTTTCATTAAATATAACTTCTTCCTTGTTTAGTTCACTTCTGTAAGAAGTTATTCCAACAAAACCTCTAACACATCCTGTGAACGAAAAATCAGTCTTTCCAGTATAAGTTATTACTTCATCATCAATTTTTAAAAGTCCATAGGAGTCAGGAAATCCTTTAGTTCCGATTGGAGACTCTGCTGGGTCTACATTAATTGTTGTTGCATCAAAATCAAGATCCCCATTTAAAATAACAGATTCAGATAAATTTGTATTATTGTCTAATTTGATATATCGATCAATATTTTGAATTAAATCAACTGGACCACCTTGGTATTCTTGTCCAAGATAATACTGTTTTAAAAGTTCAGAAATTAGTGGAAAATCCTCCCTAACATAAGTAGGAAGTTGGTTAGATACGATCGTGTTAAACTGTACTCTAGTTTCTGACATTTTATGAATTTATCTTCTGTAAGTTAGTTTTAATATTAGTACCCAGATCCACCGCCAGATCCACCTGAGGACCCTCCAGACGAACCTGTAGAACCTGTAGAACCTGTGGAACCTGTTGATGCTCCACTGGTGGAAATAGAAGTTCTTGTGCCTCCAGTGACACCTGAGGTCTGTGTGGTAACTCTAGATCCAGATGCTCTTGTTACGATTGCTGTGTCTGGTCCACCAGAACGGACTAAATTGCCATTTGCATAACTAGAAGACACAATATACGTAGAAGATGAAGGATCTAATCCAGATGAAACATCATCAACAACAGGTTCAAACAAACTGTTACTAGTATCTAGTTGCAAATAAAGATCCTGTAATCCGATAACATCATTTGAATGAGGTATCGCAGAAAGTTCTAAAATCGGTTGTCCGTCCTTTGTTTTTGCCCCCGTCATGTTTACAGGATTTATCGTTATGATTCCACTTTCGTAATTAATAAATCCAACATTTCTTCTCACAATATTTGGTGATTGTGATCCAGGATTTGGTAGAGTGAAGAAGAAGAGAGTTCCAGTTCTTCTGTTCGTGTCTGGGATATCTGAAATATATACGACCTCTTGTATCCCGGCAACAGTAAATCCACTTGACTTTATATTATAACCGCTCATTGATTTAATATGGAACTCATTTCCAAATCCGATTTGATACTCTACAAATGTATCTAAAGTTAATCTTAAATCTCTTCTAATTGCAATTGTAGTGATATTTGATGTTATTGAATCATGACCGTCATCAATTAACTTAAGCAACTTACTGTACTTAAGTCGAGCACCATACTTATTCAATTCAGTTGATTCTGCATACTTATTGACGTTGTTTTGAACAATACTAGAAACAAAAGTTGATGAAGGTGCTAAGTTTGTATTATAATAAATTTTACTATCAACTTCAACATACAAATACTTAAGATCAAGTAGTTCTGGAACGATTCCAGCTACAGAGTACTTTTTCAGTTTCTTTTTAATATTTTCTTTGATAAGATTTGGAATAAAATCACCAAATCTTGGTTTAATACTAATGAAAACTTTTCCATACTGAGGGGGAACTAATTCTTCACCACCAAAAACAGATATTGACTCGGTTTCTGGATAAATTTGTGTAGGAATTAAGGATTCATAATCATTTGCAGTTAATGCCCTGTTTTGAGAAGCATAAATTCTTGGTGCAAACTTTTTAATTGACTCTACACTTTCAATTTGCTCACCACCTCTTGCACTAAGTCCAGTTGTTAATAAAGAGATGCCTGACGTAACAACATATTCTTGATTATTTCTTGAAAAGACTAATCTCCCCGCAAAACTGAATTGTCCAACTCCATTTGCAGAGTCACCGTTTGATGCAATGTAATCTACACTTACATAATTGTTATCTTCAAGTTTTCTACCAAAAAGACCATCACCAAAAATTACTTCATACCTTTCATCATCTGCTTCTTGAAGGTAATAAACAGTTGAATCGGGTTTTACTTCAAATAAACTATCTTGACGACTATATTTTACACTTCTAGACGATGACTGATTTGGTTTAACTCTAACAGTTAATAATTCGGTATCAATTCCAATATTATCTAAAATAAACTTTGCATTTGGATTTCTTGCAGTATAAGTGAAGTTAGCTGTTAATAAACTTCCCTCATAGATTGAAACATTGTTAAATTCAGCAATTCCATCATTGACTGGAACGGTTATATCTTCTAAAATGGAAAATACAAATGAAGAATTACCAAATCCACCTTGAGAAGTTGCCACAGGACCTTTTTTAAGGGTCAAAGTTGATGGAGTTGGACTTACATTAGAGGTATCGACGAAAAATGTAATTACACCAGTTGCTGCTTTTCTTGATTTTGGTAAATATCCAATATTTTTTGCTAAAGATACAACATTTTCTCTTAATGTCGCACTATCAATGAATACTTCATTCGCAACCATGTTTGCGTTGTATGAAGTAATATAGGTATTATATGCCAGAACATCAAGTATCGTTGAAAGGTTAGAACCCTCAAAATCATAATCTGTGAAATTGGAGTTTTCCTTTAAATATTCTCTAAGTGTTGTTTTAACCTGGTTGAAATCCAGATTAGTAAAATTAGCTAATGGCATTTTTTACCTTGTTGATTGCAAGACGAATTGTAATTCTTGTGCAGGAACGTCTGCTCCAATAATTTCATAAATGATGGTTACATTAAATTCATTTTGATCAAAGTTGGGTTTTACCTCAACTTCTCTCACATTTACCCTTGGTTCGTAAATTTTAAGTGAACTTTTAATTTCGTTCTTTATAATATTGGCAGAAATATCATTTATATTTTCAAAAAGTGACTGACTGATCCTAGAACCAAAGTCTTCATCAAAAAATTTCTCACCAGGGACTGTAAAAACAATATTTCTCACTGATCGAGCAATTGCAGACTCGTTTTTAAGCGCTAATATGTCACTTGTCAGAGGATGTTTCTGAAAAGTCATACTAACGTCTTTAAAACCTTGACTAACGCGCTCTAAAGGCACAAAATTATAGCAATTATAACTTATTTATCAAGGTATTTTATGATTCTTTACTCATAAAGTGGTTCTGGATTACTTTCATTTTCAAAAAATTCATTTTCATCGATAGAATCTTTCTTTTTAGGAGTCAAATCATCATTTGAGATCTCACGAAGCATTTTTTGATGTTGATGATTGCCCAAATTGTCCAAAAAATCGTGTTCGGTTGCCATTTTTGCCTTTTTTTCGTATTTATTATGGGTCAAGAGGACGATCCTCTTGTGATTTGTACATATCTTCCGCCTTTTCTTCCTCAATTTTG
>TARA_R100000278_G_scaffold22673_1_pt1 | contig 18413 bp, 38 predicted proteins | sample TARA_R100000278 | Tara Oceans TARA_R100000278 (sample SAMEA2620755) | marine metagenome | biome: marine biome (ENVO:00000447); feature: deep chlorophyll maximum layer (ENVO:xxxxxxxx); material: "saline water (ENVO:00002010), including plankton (ENVO:xxxxxxxx)" | depth 66 m | reverse complement strand
TTCTGATTCTCTAAACTTAACATTCTTAGCATACAAACCTCTATAATTTTCGTATGCTTTAATCCATCTTTTTTCATCAGTATCTCTAGCCATTTCAGCTAAAGCATATCTGCCTTTAATTAATCCTATAAGATTTCTTTGTTGTGATTCTTCTAAGTTTAGTTTTTTACCTACTTCACCTTCTACATCTTCATAAAGATTATCAGCATTTAAAAATGTATTATCTTCCATATCAATATCCAAAAGTACTATCAGAAGGTTTGAACATTTCTCGTTTCAATCCTCTAATTCTTTCTAATGGGCTTACCACTCTAGGTCTACTCATTATCATATATCTAAGAGCATCATAAGCATGGTCCGAAGCATGTGTATCTACATCCTCCGGATTATTTTTAGACAATGGTATAGACTGTAACTCTCTAATTAAATTAGGGCAAGTGTTAAAAATTTGTAACCTAGGTCTACCATTCTCTTGCACCTTTAAAAACTCGTGTATCTGTACTTTACCTTGTATTCTGTTCTTATCAGCTCTTCTTAACTTGTGTCCTGCTCTAACTAAACTTTCTCCTACTGTCGGTCCAGTAGTACCTGTATTAGCCCAAGCAGCAGTATCTAAGACCCCACTTACCGAAAAAGGGTCTTCTGTTTCCATATCTGTTATTATAGAGGCTAATTCTTCACCTGTCAAGCCTTTTCTATATAATTCTCTGTATATTATTAATGTGCCATCATTTATATCTATAGCTCCCCAAAGACAGCAAGACTCTGAAGCATAACCATAGTCAATACCTTTTACTCTTTCCCAATGTAAAGGTAAGGCAAAAGGAGTTATAACATGTGTGTTTGGGTCAAATTCTGTAAATGCTGCACCTTCTGCTACATCCCAGTTACCTTCAAGTAATTGTTGTCGTTGAGTAGGAGGTAAAGATTTTAGCATTTGTTCATATACACCATCCTCTGCTAAGTATGGGTTATCAGCTAATTTAGCTGGTATAAACTTTCTTGTTAATCCATCACTACCTACAAAACTTTTATTATATTCATTTGAATCTACATATCTTTTCTTTACCCAATGAGAACCTACACCACCGGGGTTAGCAGTACATCTTAAGTATGTTTTAATTTCAGGGTCTGTTGTTCTTAAACGAGAAGCAAGATAGTTCCAACTAAACTCTGTGGGTAAATGTGTTATCTCATCAAACCCTATCCAACTATATGCTTGTCCTTGATACCTATATACATCTGCATCTCTTTCTAAGAAACCAAACTCTATCTTTGCACCACTAGGAAAGTTCCATAGCTTTTCTACTTCTCTAAACTTAGCACCGGGAAATGCTTGTGGATATAATTCTCTAGACTTGTCAATCATCTCACGAAGTTCTGGCATAGACCTTCTAAGTATAAGTGCTCTGTGTGCTTTTTTATGTGCGTACCTTAGTGGGTCAACAAGCATGGCATAAGATTTACCACCACCTGCTGCACCACCATAGAGTACATCTTTCTCATCTGCAGCTAAGAAATCTGTTTGCGGTCCTTCATTGGCGTGAAAGATTACATTAGAATTTTTTAAAGTTTCTTCTAAAGAAGGAGATATGTCTTCTTCAACTATAACTTTAGATTCTTTTGGTTTACTAACTTTGTCAAGTATTTCTTTTTCTTTTTTTAATGTAGATTCTCTTTGTAATAAATTTTTCTTATCTTTCTTAAGCTTCTTAGCTTTTTTAGCTACAGCTTTCTTTCTCTGTTCTGCAACAGAGCCACCTTTATCTATATAATTTTTAAGTGCGACATGGCTTATCTTTCTACCAGTTTCTTCTGATAAAAAAGTAGCAGCCTGTCTTAGAGAATATTCTTGATTTTTAATACCTTCGATGTAGGTATTGAGTGCTTCTAATTCTTTGGGTATAGGTTTGAAGTAACCTTTTATATTACTTTCTTTATAACCAAAAGGTATTGTATTACCTTTTCTTTTTATGTATCCTTTTGGTATTTTCATATTAAAAGCTGGACTTCCTAAAACAGAGGTGAATGAAGAAAAGTCTTAGGAAGCCTCTTACGCCTCCTCAACCTTATCGGTTTTGGAAACTTTTTTACCAAATATTTTATCCCAGTTATCTTGATATTGTTTAGAATATATATTTATTCTAGGTGCAGCACCTTTACCTCCACGAGAAGGTTTGTAAAGCCTACCTTTATTTTTTTTGTTTGTCATTAAGACTGGCTTTTCATCGCTGCCAAATTGATAACTTGACATTATTTAAATTTTGATACAATTAATTCTATCCATTCAGGTTTGTAGTGATATACTACTAGCCCTACTATAGATACAACAATTAAACTACCGAATATAATTTCCATGTTTACTCCTTTGTTATCATGCGTATAACTTTATTTATACGACCACACTTCATAAATTTATGAAGCCTATTAAATAATCTTACCATTTTACTTTGTCAGCCCAATAAGCTGCTGACATTTTTCCTTTGGCAATATTCTTAGCGTGTCTAGCTTTAAAACTTTTACGCTTTGCTTTCATTCGTGCAGACTCACCAGCTTTTGGTTTACCTGCAGTTTTAGCCCCTTTTTGTCCAAATCTAATAGTCTTAATCTTATCGCCTACTTTAGCAACAACAATGTGTGACTTCTTTGGATGATTAGGAGTACGCTTGGGTTTATTATATCCACTCACTCCTGCTCTTGTTAATCTTGAATCTTTTTTCTTAGCCATTATTTTTTCTTGTATTTCCTAGTAGTTCTTCTTTTCTTAGAAGTTCCTTTTTTATGTAACCCATGTTGTGCATGTTGTTTACCTGCTTTAGTAGCAGCTCGTTTCTTTTTATTAGCTCGTGCTAGTTTTGCCCGACCTGCTGCTGTAGATTGTAATCTTTTAATCTTTGCTTCAGGTGCATACACTTCTCCAGTCTCGGAAGACTTCTTTCCACTAGGGGTTCTCCATTTTTGTCTGGTCCATCTGTCAAGACTTCTTTGAGACTTAGCTTTAGCCATTACTTATAACCACCACCAGCAGCTTTGTAGGCTTTAGCTAACATCTGTGCCTTACGAGCACTCCATTGTCCGGCTTTACCACCCTTAGTACCTGCTTTTATTCTGTTAAATAAACGCTTTCTCATGGTAGGTTTAGTGTAATTACCAGCCTTATTAACAGTAGATTTCTTTTTAGCCATTTTGTTCTCCTGTAGATACTGTTGAGTAGTCAGTTATGTCAATAGTTTCTTTCTCAGGAAGTATAAATATACCACCTTGTACATTATGATTAACATCTAACCTTTCTTTCTTACCTAGACCTACTCTATCTAGTATAGTTTGAGCAGCTTGTACCTTTACATTAGCTTGAGGCATTGGTTTATCTGTTGTTAAAACATCAACAAGCTTAAAAGCTGCTGTGGGTGCTTCCTTCGCAAGTACATCTGAGGCTAAATCTACTAATTCCTGTTTAAGACTCTGTATTACTTGGTAGTGATTGCCTTTGTATCCTGCGAGTTCGGCTGAAAGTTTGAGATTACCCTTAGTTTCAATAACATTTTCCAAGAAATTCTCTTGTTTTTCGGTTAATTTACGCTTTACGGGTAGATTGCTCATGATATTATTATATGTGCGGATTTAAAACTTGTCAAGTCTTTTAAGTTTTTTTAAAAAGAGGGTTGACAAAAAGGAAAACTAACTGTACAATAGAATTGTGCCCCGGGGGGCTGTATAGTACCACCTAGACCTGCGTGGTTTACAAAGTAAATTGGTCTAAAATGTGTAAGCATTACATATATATAGGGGGTAGGGGGGTGGGTATCCTGCAGGGGCGTATAACATAAAAATACTATGCAAAACTTAACAAGATTTTAGAGGTTTTTTATGCCCCCCGAGTAAACCCAAAAAAGTCCTGACAAGTTTACAAATTATTGAGAAGTTTTTGCGTGATTTTCATAGCAAATAAAGTCTTAAAATTACTTAACAAATCTTGCAAATCTTTAGATACAAAAAGGGCATATTCTAATAACTGGCAAGAACATACCAATTCATCAATCCTATCGAGGTGTTAAGTTGATAATGCCTCTGAGACTTCCTCAGATGCTCCAGAATCAACGCAAACAAAAATCTAATGGTTTGGTAAGGGGTATATATCGAAGTGCACCTTACAGGGCATTTTAGGGGGCATAGGATTGATTGAGGTTTTTGGAAAAAAGCAACGGCCATTGATTTTTCCTTTAGATAAAAAAAAGGGGCATCAAATGACACCCCTATTTTCTAAATGGAATTCTATTTAGTATTCAAATCTATTACATAAAGATATGAAATAAGACACACCCGCAGATGTAATTATTCCTAAAAGAAATAATGCCAATCCTTGAGCAATCGGAACATATCCAGAAAAGACCAAATCAACCATTAAAAATATGCTTGATGAGACCAGAACACCGCATAGGAATTTCCTAATATTCATTCTTGAATTCATACTCGTTTCCTCCTTGTGGTAGTAGTTTTAGAAGACTTTTTGGAAGTCTCTTTCCCGTTCAATTCAGAAGGGCAAACATCTAAATTAGAAAGATGCTCACACAGGGCAACAAAATCCTTAAAATTCACATGAACTTTAAGAGACTGTTTCTTGCTCTCCGTCTTCTTAGAATAAATAAATCCTGTTTGCTCTTGCACTCTCTTTTTAATATCCCAAAAGTCTTTCTTTCTATCTGAGATAAAAGGACTGGAATTAAGAACATCATTTGCCAAATGGAAACATGCTTTATTTAGTCTTTTAAATGCAATACTTGTCTCATCTTTTGAGTAAGTTTTTGCGGTTTTCAGTTTCTTTAATTTTTTCATTAGTATCTCCTATTAAAATTAAAGGTTAATATTCACAATTTCTTGAATTGCTTGAGCACAGTATAAACGATTTATGCGGGGATTTGTAAAATAATTTTTTTTTCTTGCCAAATTACTGTAAATATATACAGTAAAAAAGACCTATATATTTTAATAGGAAACGGACAATTCAAAGGAGGAGATTTTTTATAAATTAAATGAAGGGGGAAGATTTGGCAGAGGAGGAGATTTTTTTACACATTTAAATTATAATATATAGGAGGAGGAGGAGGAGAGTATATATATAAATTAGAAGATTTCGGAACTGCCAAATGCTCTGAAACCCGCATTCCTACAGGGTTTTTTGGGATTGTTGACAAGTTGCGGTTTGAACGAGTAAAATGGTTGTGCAATTACGCAAACCTAATCACACAGGAGATTATATTATGATTAGAATTACTTATGTTGAAAAAGAGACCAACGAGGTCGAAAGTGTTGTTGATTTGAAACGAAGAAGATTTGATACAACATTGAAGAAATGCAAGGACTACAACCTTGATATTAAAAACCCATTATACATTAAGAGTATTACAAACCTTAATGCTTCACCACGATATACTAGATTCTTAGATTATGAGAGGGCAGACAAGTATCGTGTGAAACCACATTTCAAACAGACTATTGATAATTCAATACTTCAAGGTGGCATGTGGGATAATATTTATTTGATACCTATGGAGGAAGATTAATATGTTAAAAGATTTTGATTACAATGATGCTTGTGAATTATATTCTATATCTTTTGGTGAGATGTATATGTTGCATGAGTGGTTTGGACTTGACACACTCAAGAATGTATTTAAGTATAGAGATTATGCTTTGAAAAATAGATTTGATTTGAAACTATCTTTGTTTGATATATTTGAAGAATATGAAGAAGCAGAGAGAGTTGATAGGATTGAATTAAATCCAAATTTTGAAATTGGTAATTTTAATTAAGGAGAATTATATGAAAAAAGAAGAGAGAATGTCTGATATATTTGAAAAAATAGCAGAACTTATGAAAACTGATGCATCTTTCGAAGAACAGGAAGATGCATTTCTTAACTATTTAGTTAATATTGATAGGGAAGATATTTATAGTATTATAATGGAAATGATAACTGTAATAATTGCTATGGATACACCCGAAGAAATGATTTATAATCCTGAAAAGTTTATGGATAAAGATATTTCTAAAGAAGAAGAGAAAGATGAATGCCATTTAAGAATAGTTCACTAGCACTTGACACCCATTATAATAGGGTTTGCTATACTGGTCTGGCAAGTTCAGTAGAGTGGTGATGATATATTATTATTTTTTATATCCTTTACTGAACATTACTATAATGTTGTAGAGTTTTCTAGTTGCTTTACAATGTTTTTATTAACTTAACTAGAAGGAGATTATTACTTATGAATAGTATAACTAAAACTAAAAAGAATTTCTTGTCTGGTCTTACAAGATTTTTTGATATTAAAACAAGACTTCGTAATTGGTTGTTTTCTGATAATGAATTACAATACATGATACAAGATGAAGTGTATTCACAGACTTCAGATAATATGTCTAAGGTAGATGATTGGGTATATGAAGTAGAAAGTCTTGAAGATAAAGTCAATGATTTTGAATACAAGATTGAGGAGTTTGAAGATTATACTTTAGATAACATTGAAAGAGAAGCATCAAATCAAGTTCGAGAACTCATGGACGAGATTAGAAATGATTATGTTGTTGAATTAACACTAACTAAAAAGGAGAATGCAAATGGCGAATAGTCTATCATTACATAATGTTGAAAAGATTGTTGTTGGAGACAATGACAAACTTTCTGGTGGAACTTATACTAGAAGTATTATCATACATCAGAAGACACCAGTATTTGATTACAATGCAAATGAGAATGGTGTAGATTACATTGAAACTGAATTTGAAATTACAGTCTTCGGTCAATCTGAAGGTAAAGTTATTACAGAAGTGTAATCTCTGCAGTTGCTAGTCTGCTCAAAACTAGCATTTTTTTTACTTAATTTTTTTAAAGGAGAATATATTATGAGTAAAGCAATGAGAGTGGTTGATAGAGAAATTATTGAAAGACAAGTAGTAAATGCTTGGAGAGATAAAAGTCTATCTGAAATAAGAGAGTTAGTTGAAAGCACAGGTTTTGGTGATAAGTTGACTGATTTAATATCTGATTACAATGGTCTTGTAGACCAAATTAAAGAGTTAGAGAAGCAGAGAGATACTCTTAAAGATGATATGAACGCAATGACTAAAGAATTTAATGATAGTCATTGTGCAGTTGATGAAAGTCATTACAGATATAATTATCAAGGTAGTTATGTCCAGTTAGAACTTGCACACTATGGTAATTCTAAATGTTCAGATTGGAAATACGAGACTAATATTCCTAATGATATTAGAACTGGTATATCTGATGAGTTAGGATTACAAACAATGGGAGGAGATTTCAATGGTAAGGATTTAGTCCGAGCATTGATTGAGAAATTTGTAGGTTAATTCTTTAGATAGCACTAGATTGTTATTAAAGAACAATGACTACATACAGTTTTGATAGTTTCTGGACAAAAAACTATCACTTGACACCCATTATAATAGGGCATGATACAATGACCTAACCAAACACAAGGAGATACTATGTCGTATAAATTATTAACGCTAAACAATCCTAAGATATTGAAGGGTAAAGATGTAGATGATACATACATTAGTTGTGTAATGCATCTTAGACCTATCAATACAAGGATATGTCCATATCAAGATATTGCAAATTGTAAGACTGCCTGTTTAAATACAGCAGGTCGTGGTGGTATATTCAAGAAGGGGGAGACTACCAATAGAATACAAGATGCAAGACAGAGAAGGACAGATTTATTTCTAAATGATAGAGATGAGTTCATGTCATTACTTATCAAGGAGATAACTAAATTTTGTAATTATTGTTATAAGAAGGACAAGAAACCAGCAATTAGATTGAATGGCACAAGTGATATTCAATGGGAGAATATCTTAGTAGAAGGAGAAAATATATTTGAAATATTTTCAGATGTTCAATTCTATGATTACACTAAAATACCAACAAGAAAAGTCGGACATATAAATAATTATCATTTGACTTGGAGTTATTCAGAAGCAAATGAAAAGTATGCAATGTGGTATGATAAGATAGCATATAACATTGCAGTAGTATTCAATGGTGCTTTCCCTATTTACTTCAAAGGTAGAGAGGTTATCAATGGTGATGAAAGCGATTTGAGATTTTTAGACAAACGCAATGTAGTCGTAGGTCTAAAAGCGAAGGGCAAGGCAAGACATGATATGTCAGGTTTTGTCATTCATGTATAAGGTTATCGTAAAAATGTGGATAGATATTAAAGTATAAATCCAGTTCTATGTAAATCAACAGTCATGAGTTATTACAACACATGAACTCGTATTAGTATGAACAACGCCTTATATTTTAGTCTCCCTAACTATTAATCCAAAGCGATAGATACTGGTAGTTAGATGACTTTAAAAGTGTAAGTATCTAGACTGATTTTTCCTCATGTGCGAGGGTGTTTCAATGTCGATAAATAACAAAACACAGAATTGCGAGGCAACTGTTTTGCTAGTTTCAAAGTCTCTAATAAAAAACTAGCACCTATTTATGGAGGGTATATGGATAACTATAAATATGTTGTTTGGGTTGGTGGTTGTGATGACTACTTTACTACATACAAAAAAGCAAAAGAACATTATGATAACTGGATTGATGCAGGTTATGATGATGTTAAAATTAATTTTATAAAAGGAGAAAACTATGATTAAAGTATTTGAAGATAGATACAACGGATTGAAAAAGTTTTATCATTTCAATCTATTTGGTGTTAAATTTCGTGTTGCTACAAACACACGAGGATTTAATAAATATGGAACATACACTACCAATAGAGGTAGAGTATTTAATATAGGTAGAAAATACCTATGCTTTATGAGAGGTATATAATGAAAGTAAAACAAGCACTTGAGATAACAAAAACTATGGGTTATACTGTTCCCGAAGATATGACTGATGAGGCAATGCTATACTGGTCAAAAAGTAAAAATGACTATGTAAGTATTTTAGATATGGACTTAGTTCATGTGGTCAGGTCATTACATAAATTACAAATTAAGACTACAAATTACATTGATGCTATTCATTTTATTAGCAGTAGTCATACCAACATTCAAGGTGATTTGGATAGTCTTAATAAATATATAGAAGATTTAAGGAGTGAATATGAGTAAAGTATTTAGAGAATGGATAGAGAATGTTGATGAAGATAGTGATGAGTATAAAAAATTCATTGCTCAATTAGAGTATGATGAGTTTGCTTACAATAATATGATTAAAATAATGAATGCTATGGAGGGCAAAGACAATGAGTGATACATTTAATATAACTATAAAATGCGATACAGAAGAGAAGAGAGACATACTATTAGATATAGTGTGTCAGTATCCAGAATTAGCAAGATGCAATCCAGTATCAAATGTATTCTTTTCAGAGAATGATGGTAAATATATTGGTGAAAAAGAAAGAGAGGTGATATAATGAGTAATTATGTAAATGATATGGTGTGGGATAGTATCATGGAAGAGATTGAAGAATTAGAATTTACTTTAGATGATACACACATGGCAAGAGTAGATGATATTGCAATAGAGTATGGACTACATCAAGATGATGATAGAGAAAAAATATTAGATATACTTGCAGAAGAAATGATGGAGGAGAGAAGCAGATGAAAACTTATGTATGGTCAGATTATTGCTATGGCATACAACCTCAAGAATGTATGTGCGGTAGTGGTCTTGAGATGTTTAGATGTGATGATGCAGAGGGTGATTTTGTTGCTCATATTTGTTCTGAATGTGAGGAAGAAATACTAAGTAAATATAAACCTGAGATATGGGAGGAAGGATATAGATATGCAGAGAACTTATAGAATGATTGAAGAAATGCTAGTCAGAGATTTTGTAGTGGTCAGAGCATTAGAAGATACTGAGATTGGTAGAATTGCAGATACAGTTATGAATGAATTAAAAGACTATGGAGAAGATGTGACTGAGATGTTTACATACGAGATATGTTGTGCAGTTCTATCTACTTATATACAAGGAGGACTTTTGTATGAACGCAAAGAAGATGAAAGAACTTAGAAGGAGAGTTAAACCTATACAAGTTGAGTGGTTAAAAAGTTTATTGCCCGATAATCAAAAAGATAAAGTTAATGTAAATAATGTAGATGATTTATTATCTGAACAAACTCATGTTATGGGAGGAGGTCAGATGTATTTATCTTATATGACAGATAAGTGGATAATGAAGATGTTAAAAAAATATCCGCATATCAATACTTACGAGGAGTTGCAATGTTATACAAACTTAAAGTAATTGAAGATACTAAGTTGACTTTTGTTGAGATAGAAGTAGAAAGTATATACTCTGTATTACAATTCTTAAGTAATGAAAAGAACATAAGTCATCTTATTACAATTACAGAAGTAAATTCAGAGGGAGAAGATGTAAAGATATGGGATTTTTTAGGTAATATAGATTTACTTAGAGCAATACAAATAAACGCAGACTTACAGGAGGACTTATTTAAAAATGTCAGAGAAAGAAAAATTCATTAAGGAAAATAATATTCCAAAACATTTACAACATTTAAGTATTGAAACATTAAAAACTTTAATAAAACTATTTTCATAAGAAGGAGGAGAAGGAGATGAGAAACAAAGTAATACAAACCATTGACCATGTGAAGAAGAGCACATCACAGGGCACAGGAGGGCGTTCTAGGGGCATTAAAATAGCAATGTCTACTATGAATAAAAGTAAGAAGAGAAGTTATAAAAAATACAGGGGGCAAGGAAGATGAATATATTTTATTTTTATGACTGTCCAAAGAAATCAGCACAAGCACAACCTGATAAGATGTTAGTGAAGATGCCTTTGGAAACAGCACAGATGCTATGCACAGCACATAGAGAATTAGATGGAGATGATTATGCTGATAAGGTAGGACTATACAAGAGAGCATATTGGAATCATCCATGCACTATATGGGCTAGAGAAACAAGTGAAAATTATTGGTGGCTCTTTAAACATTTCCTAGCATTAGGTGATGAGTATACATATCGTTATGGTAAAGAACACTCTAGTGTATCTAAACTTAAATATGTTTTACAAACCTATCCTAAGGCTATTAAAGTAGATGAAAGAACACCAGTAGCACAGGCAATGCCTGAGGAGTATAAAGATGATGACCCGATTGTTGCTTATCGTAATTATTGTATTAATGAAAAGCACTACGCTAAGTGGGAACGAGGTAGGAGCAAACCTACTTGGTGGACTAAGGAGGCGATATGAAATACAAAGCAGAACTAAATTTAAAAGATTATAAAGATTTTACCAAGCAGGTAGATAAACTATCTGCTATGGGTTTTAAATTACCACATACTGTAGAGAAACTAAGTAATGGTAATTATAAAATAGAGGTCATTACTGAACTTGACTTGGACACACTTGACAGGTTGAGTAGTGAGAGTGTATAATACGCTTTGCGTAAAAGCCAAACCGAAGGAGGGATAATATGGCAATACAAGAAGGAATAGCCTATTGGGCTAGTGTAACTACACCAAATACTAAATTTGAACCAGTATATACTGTTGATTTGGTTGTAGAAGATAGTGTGGCAGATGATTTTGTTTCTAGAGGATTCAAGGTTAAAGACATTGAATTAGGAGATGAAAAAATAGGTCGTGCTATAACTATTAAACGAAAGGTGAATGGACCAAATGGTATGGTCAGAAATGCACCCAAGTTAGTAGATGAAAATAAATTACCGATTGATGTTTTAGTTGGTAATGGGTCACGAGTTAGAGTTCAATATAACGAGTGGGAAACATCTAATAAATTTGGAGACTTCAAAGGTTTGGATTTCCAAGCAATGCAAGTTATTGACTTGGTAAGTTACAAGTCTGCTGATGGTGAAGAATTTGATTCACTTGAGGGAGGAGAAGAATTTTGATTATTAATGTTCAAACAGAAGAAGGAATATTAAATTATGATGTTTCTAAAATTAATGATGAGAAAACTAGATTAAATGCCAAAGCAATTATTGCGAAGGTAGGAACTCTAGATGTCATCACAGAGGCTTTGTCCTTTGCTAGTGCAACACATAGAGGTAGTCTTGAAACCCTCTTGAAGTCTGCTTCAGAGGCACTTGTAGAGAATGAAGGAGTGGATAGCGAAGATTCATCTGAATCAAGTTAGACATTTATATATATCTCCTTATATAGTTTGCTAGTTCTATTCTAAAAACTAGCATTTTTTTTGAGGGAAAGAAATGGAAAATAAATTTGTAAAGTATCACTTACCATGTAAGCAATGTGGTAGTAGTGATGCAGTATCAGTAAACAAAGATGGTTCTGCTAAATGTTTTAGTTGTAATCATTTTTATTCTAACTATGAGGGTAATGTAACAGCAATGGAAAACTATAAAAAAGAAAATGTAAATGTGCATGGAGGCACTTTTGCAAAACTAACAGACAGAGGAATATCAAAGGAGACAGCAGAGAAGTATGGTGTTAAAGTTGTATATGATTCAACAGGACAATTAGCACAACACCTCTATCCTTTTTACATTAACAACGAGCATTGTGCTACTAAGACTAGATTTATTAAAGATAAAAGGTTTGCGTTTAATGGCTCTTTATCAGGAACAGGATTGTTTGGACAAAATTTATTTAAAGAAGGTGGTAAGTATTTAACTATTGTTGAAGGGGAGTGCGATGCAATGGCAGCCTACGAACTTTTAGGAAGTAAGTGGGCTGTTGTTTCTATCAAGAGAGGTGCATCATCAGCAGTCAAAGATGTAAAAGAAAGTTTAGAATACATCGAGAGTTTTGATAATATAGTAATATGTTTCGATAAAGATAAGGCAGGTCAGGAAGCAGCACAGAAGGTTGCTAATATTATAAAGCCCGGTAAGGCAAAGATAGTAACACTTCCTAATGGATACAAAGACCCTAATGATATGCTCAAACAGGGTAAGCATAGTGAATATACTAGAGCATGGTGGGATGCAAAAGTATATACTCCAAGTGGTATCATTCAAGTATTAGATAGAAAGAAATCATACTTGGATAGAGAAAGAAAAGAGAGTATTCCTTTTCCTTGGAATGGATTAAATAAAAAATTATATGGACTTAGACAGGGTGAACTTGTAACTCTTACAGGTGGCACAGGACTAGGTAAGTCTAGTGTTACTAGAGAGTTAGAGCATTGGTTAATAAATCAAACAGAAGATAATGTTGGAGTGATTGCATTAGAAGAAGACTGGAAAAGAACAGTTGATGGTATTCTTTCTATTGAAGCAAACGCAAGACTTTACATAGACCAAGAACGAGATAAGTTTGACAAAGAAACTATCATGCAGATGTTCGATAAGGTATTCCAAGATGATAGAGTATTTATTCATGCTCACTTTGGAACAAATGAGATTGATGATATTTTTTCTAAGTTAAGATATTTAATTGTTGGATGCGATTGTAAGTGGGTTGTAGTAGACCATTTACATATGTTGGTTAGTGCTGTTCATGAGGGTGATGAAAGAAGGGCTATTGATTCTATTATGACAAGATTAAGAAGTCTTGTTGAAGAAACAGGTGCTGGTCTTATTCTTGTTTCTCATCTGCGTAGAGTGGATGGGAACAAAGGACATGAGAATGGTATTGAAGTATCTCTTTCACACCTTCGTGGTTCAAATAGTATTGGTCAATTATCTGATTGTGTGATAGCATTAGAAAGAAATCAACAGTCTGATGATGAACTGGAGGCAAGGACTACTAAACTTCGTGTATTGAAATCAAGATATACAGGTGATGTAGGAATGGCTACTGCTCTTGTTTATGATAAAGATAGTGGCAGATTATCTGAGGAAGATTTAGAATTTGAAAGAGAGGAACAAGATGAAGTTAGTTTTTGATATTGAAACAAATGGATTGTATCAAGATGCAACAGAAATATGGTGTATGGTAGCCATAGATGAAAATGATAAAGTATATACATATAATCCAGATGAAATAGATAAAGGTATAGAACTATTACAAAAGGCAGATAAAATTATTGGTCATAACATAATAGGATTTGACTTACCTATAATCAAAAAACTAAAAGGTGTAGACCTTACAAATCACAAAGGTATTGTGGATACTTTAGTTATTTCTAGATTATTAAATCCTGTCAGAGATGGTGGTCATAGTTTAGAAAAATGGGGTTGGAAACTAGGTAGTGCTAAACAAGATAAGCCCGACTTCACATCTTTTAGTGATGAGATGATGACATATTGTGTGCAAGATACTAAACTTAATAAACTTGTTTATCATAAATTACAACAAGATGCTAAAGGTTTTTCAAAAGAATGTGTGGATTTAGAACATCAGACATCTAAAATATTACAACAGCAATACGAGACTGGATTTTTATTTGATGAAAAACAAGCAATGATGTTATTAAGTTCATTGAATAAAAGAAAGACAGAGATTGAAAAAGAAGTACATGCTACCTTTAAACCTAAGTGGGTAGATGTAAAAAGAGTTATACCTAAATTAAAGAAAGATGGCACATTGTCTAAGTCAGGACTTACTAATATTGAATATGATGAAAGAGTAAAAACTAATGACACTACTCCTTTTATGAGAAAACAATTAAAAGAATTTAACTTAGGTTCAAGACAACAAATAGGTCAATATCTAAAAGACTTCGGATGGAAACCTAGAAGATTTACTCCAACAGGACAGCCTATAGTAGATGAAGGAACATTAAAAGAAATAACTCACATACATGAGGCAAAACTTATTGCAGAATATTTGTTAATTCAAAAGAGAGCAGCACAAGTAGAGTCTTGGGTTGATGCTTGTCAAGATGACAATAGAGTTCATGGTAGTGTTATATCTACTGGTGCTATTACTGGTAGAATGACACATAGAAATCCAAACATGGCACAAGTTCCTAGTATTTATTCTGAATACGGAAAAGAATGCAGGTCTTGTTGGACTGTACCAGAGGGGTACAAACTTGTAGGTATAGATGCAAGTCAATTAGAATTAAGATTACTAGCACACTATATGGCTAGTGAGGACTACATAAATGAAATTATTAACGGAGACATTCACACAGCTAACCAAAGACTTGCTGGACTTAAATCAAGAGATGAGGCAAAGACTTTCATCTATGCACTCATATACGGAGCTGGAGATGAAAAAATTGGAAGAATCATTGGAGGAAGCAAGTCGGCAGGTAGAAAACTGCGAGAACGCTTTCTTAGTAGTAACACAGCATTTAAGCATCTTAAAGACAGAGTTGACAGAGCAGCAAGGAAAAAATACTTAAAAGGATTAGATGGTAGGTTGATTACTCTAAGACATCAACATGCTGCACTAAATACTTTATTACAAGGTGGTGGTGCTATTGCTATGAAAAAAGCAATGTGCATTCTACAAGAGTTGATAAATCTTAATACACTAGATGCTAAGTTTGTAGCTAACATTCATGATGAATGGCAGATACAAGTCAAAGAATCACAAGCAGATTATGTTGGAAGACTTGGTGTTGAGTGTATTGAAAAGGCGGGGCAACATTTTAATATGAGATGTCCTTTAACTGGTGAATATAAAATCGGAGGTGATTGGAGTGAAACCCACTAAAGAAGATAGAAAGAAGTTTGATATTGATTTACAATATGGAACTATAAGAGAAGAAAAAATAGCAAACATGCTTACCAATAAAAAGATTGAGGTAAAATCTGAAAGAGGTATGTGGATGAAGACAGGCAACATATGTATTGAATATGAATCATATGGTAAACCATCAGGTATTGCTGCTACAGAAGCAGACTATTGGTTCCATAACTTATGTATTGATGATAATATATTTTGCACACTTGTGTTTGAAGTTCCAAAGTTAAAGAAGTTAATAGATAAATTAGATTTTAAAAAATCTGTTAGTGGTGGAGACCATAAAGCAAGTAAGATGTATCTCGTAAATATAAATAAATTATTTACATCTGATGTATTTAAAACATTTAAGGACCTAAAAAATGACTAAGACTATTGACAAATCTAAATTAGATAACTATAATAAATTTACATCCGAATCAGGACATTGGTATGACCAAGAAGGTGAACCTGCATATACTTTAATTGGTGCTAATGGTAAGGAAAGAAACACTACATTAAGAGATGCTAAAAATTTAGGGTTAGTACCTTCGGTTACTACCATTATAGGTATGGCTGCAAAGCCCGGACTTGAAAACTGGAAGATTACTCAAGCTATCAAAGCAGCCACAATGGCTGATACTGGAGAATCTATAGAAGATATGGATTCTTTTATAAATAAATGTAAGTATGAGGCAAGACAAGTTGGATTGAAAGCTGCCAAAGAAGGCACTAAAATCCATGCTCAAATTGAGAGAGGTTTTCAAGGTAAAAGAAAACACAAACCCTATAAAATTATAAAGCAATGGTTAGATGACCAATACTCATGGGCAGACAAGTGGACTGCAGAGGGGTCTTTTTGTGCACCTCAAGGATATGGAGGCAAGATAGATTTATATTGCGACAATGTCTTTGTAGATTTTAAGACCAAAGATAACTTAGAAGGTAAAGACCCTTCTCGTTTAGTTTATGATGAGCATGGTATGCAGTTGTCTGCGTATGCACAAGGCATGGGTATAGATAGTCCTGAGAGAGTATCTATATTTGTTGATAGAAAAGATACAAGCATTGTTTTATTTCATGTTTGGGATACTGAGTCTCATGAAAAGCATAAAGAAATGTTTAATAATTTATTAAGGTATTGGCAGTTGTCAAAAAATTATGAGTGGAATAATGGAAAGTAAGTTAGTTTATAAAAATATATTTACAGATGCAGACTGTGATTGGATTAGTCAAGAATCTAAAAATGTTTTAGATATAAGTAATGCAATAACAGGTGAAGGTGATGATGGTAAAGTATCATCTTTCAGAAAAAGTCAAACTGGTTTTATTTCTTATAATAATCAAGACCATGCTGACTTATGGAATTATGTATCAAATGCATTATGGAATGTAGTTAATGATGCTAACAGAACTAATTTTGGTTTTGATGTTAGTTTTTTAGATAGTATTCAATATACTATTTATAACGAAGGTGGTGACCATTATGATTGGCACATGGATACTTTTTTAGAAACTCCAAATGCTTATCATAGAAAGTTAAGTGTTACTGTACAATTAAGTAATAGTAATGAATATACTGGTGGTGATTTTGAATTAAATGATGGCACAGGTAATACTCTACCTAATGATATTAGAGACAGAGGAACTGTATTAGTGTTCCCTTCTTTTCTTATGCATAGAGTAACACCTGTAACACAAGGCACTAGAGAAACTTTAGTGGCTTGGTTTGAAGGGAGAAAATTTAAGTGAGAAGATTTAGTGAGACACAAATATTAGAAGAGATAGATGATTATATAGCAGAGACTTACAAGAAACATTATGCAGATGGTAAGTATCAAGCAACAGATATGATTATAGACTCAGGACATGGAGAAGGTTTTTGTATTGGAAACATTATGAAGTATGCTATGAGGTATGGAAAGAAAGATAATAAAAGATTAGAACTACTTAAGATTATACATTATGCTATAATTGCTTTACACATAGGGGAAGATGATGATTGAAGATAAGATAGGAAAGAAACCTTATTTAGGAATTATAATAGACTATGACAAAGAAAAAGATTTTGACAAGTTTAGTATAGATACTCTCAAAGATAGGTATTTTTGGGAGAATGAAACTCATGCACAGGAAGCTTTAGCAAGAGCAGCAGTTTTCGGTGCTACTTTTAGAGGAGAAACAGATTATGAATTGGCTCAAAGACTTTATAACTACAGTTCCAATAGGTGGTTCATGTTTAGCACTCCTATACTTAGTAACGGGGGAACCACTCGTGGCTTACCTATTAGCTGTTTCCTCAATTATGTACCTGACAGCAGGACTGGCTTATCTTCTCACTATGATGAAAACATATGGTTGGCAAGTTCAGGTGGAGGCATCGGTGGATTTTGGGGGGATGTTCGCAGCAATGGTATATCTACTACTCATGGGAGTCGTTCTACTGGTTCAATCCCATTCATGCATGTTGTAGATTCTCAAATGTTAGCCTTTAATCAAGGCACAACAAGAAGAGGTTCTTATGCTGCATACATGGATGTTAGTCATCCAGAGATAGAAGAGTTTATTAACATGAGAAAAGAATCTGGTGGTGATATAAATAGAAAATGTTTAAATCTACACAATGGTGTTAATATTACTAATGCATTTTTAGATGCTGTTAAAAATGATGAAGACTGGAGATTGATTGACCCTAAATCAAATGAGGCTGTTAAAGTAATAAATGCTAGAGACTTATGGTTTCAGATTATAAATGCTAGAGCAGAAACAGGAGAGCCATACATGGTTAAT
>TARA_R100000278_G_scaffold22596_1_pt1 | contig 18448 bp, 24 predicted proteins | sample TARA_R100000278 | Tara Oceans TARA_R100000278 (sample SAMEA2620755) | marine metagenome | biome: marine biome (ENVO:00000447); feature: deep chlorophyll maximum layer (ENVO:xxxxxxxx); material: "saline water (ENVO:00002010), including plankton (ENVO:xxxxxxxx)" | depth 66 m | reverse complement strand
ATGATTTGCCACAAGACTTGCTCTTTCTTCTGCACTTTTTGCTAGAGCATAATTTTTCTCGTCAAAGGTAATATCTGATAATGTCTTAGCTGTGCTAGCACTTATTTGGTCTATTTGCGCATCTGTAAGTCTCCCTTCAATAGCAAGTTGTTCCTTGCCCATCTGAAGCTTTTCTTTTTCGAGAGCCAATTGATCTTCTGTAGATTTCTCAAAAAAGTCCTGCTTCCTTCCTGCAAGGCCAAGCTCAGAAAGCCGTAACTCTCGATCAAAGATGTTGCCTTCCTCCTGAATATCAAGTGCTCTACCTTGCAATTCAATGCCTGCTCTTCGGTCTTGATCTTGTGCTTGTGAGGTTGAGAGAGACTGCAATAATGCAGCCACAGCACGAGGGTCAGCCTTAGCAAGCTGCTTTGTTGCTTCAGCTACCTCGTCTGGGTCATTAAGGTTTACGCTTTCGCCAAACAAGCTTTGGGCAATCCCTTTATTTTTTAATATAAAATTGGCTGTTGCCTGATTCCTTTGTTTCTCTTCTTTTTTTAACCTTTTTGTCTCAACATTCTGAGCAATTGTATTTCCTAAATTTTGAAACATCTGCCCATAGGCAGCACCTGCTCTTTCAAATCCGCTAGCATCAATGGGTGCTAGGTTTACATTTCTAAACATTGCCATTATGCTATCCTCCTGTCCATCCAGCTACGAATTATATTTTTAAGTGCAGGCTTGTTGCTGATGTATTTAGCGAATTTTTCGCCATGCTTGATGTATAACTTTACCAGCCACATTGGTGCTTTGTAGATTAACCACTGCCTAAACTGTACCCACTTGGGGTTGTTTTCTCCATATACCTCACGAGCTACCCAGCAACCAATTGCACTTCCTATGCCGCTAAACAATCCTGACATATATTGACCCTGCGCTGACGCTTCTGCTCCCTTGAGGTTAACCAGATTTGCATAAGCCTGACCAGTGTATCCAACTCCTGCTTCGGGATTAAAAAATGCGCCCTTGTTTAAGCCTCCTGCCATACCCATCTGCTGTCCGTAGATTTGATTGCCTGCTCCTTGCCTACCTAAAATTGCCATGAACGGATCGTACTGCTGCCGCATGCCTGCTACTTGAGTTCCGTATCCTCTTGCTTGCATCAGGCGTTGATTGCGAACATCGTCAGTCCTACGGAATAAATCTTGTGCAGCAACATTGTCAAAAGATCTTCCAGCAGCAGTGTACTGAGCTAGCAATGGCTGTGAAATCTCACGTCTTTCTTGGTCACTAAGTCTTCCTTGCCCTTCTATTGACTGCATAGCATCACGCTCAAGTGCTTCCATCAAGGGGTTGGCTTCCTTAAAAGCATCCCTAGCTTCTGCACCATATTCTCTGACTAGTGCCATGTCTCCCTCAACTTGCGCCCTCTTGTCAGCAGCAGCCTGCTCCCTTGTGTATTGACCCATGCCAACCTCTTGCGCCCTAGCACCAGCCCCAGCACCACCATACATGTCTAGCAAACCAGCTTGGCCATCTGATCCGTATAGTGCAGATCGTAGCAGGTCAATGTCTAGCTGCTGTTGTTGTGGCCTGAACTCACGCTCAGATGCCATTAGCTCTGGTGCTAGCTCTATTTGTGCTTCAAGACCACTGCGGTATGCCTCGCCATAGGTCTCTTGTTTAGGTACGTTTATTTTTGGGCGGCCCATGCTATTTCCTTTACTCGTTTAAATGAATACGTTTTTAAATTCCTGCTTCCTCTTATCCACCTTTCAAAGCACACAAATGGCAGTGGGTACGGAACCATGTCCAACAATGCGCTGAGTGATCCCACTAGTAGTTTAATGTACCATGCGTCTGCTCCAACTGTACCCCATTGATCGTGTGGCTCGGTGGTCGTGAATAGTTTAACTGGCTTACCTAGCACTAAGAAGTCAGGTGTGCGAATCATGTAGCCCCTCTGTAGGTAGTCTGCAATGTCATGCTCCAGACTCATCGGGTAGCCCATCTTTTGATACAGGCTCCTCGCTTCTGTCATTAGGTTTAGCATTGAGTTCGTTTAATACTGCTATGGCTCCGATGTAGCGTTGTACCTGTGCCTTGGCTTCCTCTAGTCCCTGTTGATATTCTGCTAGACGCTTGGTAATCAGTTCTTGCATTAGGCTAGCGTTCCGAGTGTTGCGGTAGTTACGTTGCCACTTGCATCTGTTTTCCTAACTTTAAAAGAACTTCCATCAGTATAAAAACTTATAGATGAATTAGGTTGTGCGGTTGTCATTTCCGACCCCTCATGGTGCAATGCTACGTGACCATTTGCCATAGCTTTAAGAATGTTATGGGTATCTCCTGCTGCAACTGAGCCATTTGTCATAGACCAATCAATGTGTAATGCATTTCCCTTTTGATAAATATGACTAGCGTTGCCAGTTCCGTTTGTATCAAAAAGCTGTAGTAGTGGAGTTCCATTTGCTTGTATAGATACAGTAGCGTTGTCTGCCTCACCTGAGTCATCGTTAGTTGCAAAGCTTTGCACGAGTAGCCCAGTTCCTTTGGCTGATGTATTTTGAGTAATAATAACTTCGGCTGGGTGTGTTCCGCTTGGCCCGTATGTGCTATCAAATGGTGTACCACCTGTAGAATTATCCGTAGCACCAGTACCAGTAAGTGTATTTGCGCCTATAAGCACCTGACCATTAACCGTTAATTCGTAACCAGAGAGAGGAGTACTTCCTACACCTACTGCATTGTTAGTGCCATCTACCTTTAGCATGTTAGCGTTACCAGAGGACTTAACCACAAAATCGTGACTGCCCTGTGATGCGTTAAAGGTTGCTGCTCCGTCTCCTGCTTCGGTAACTAGAGCATTCAGGTTTGTGTGAGTAACGGTATCTCCGTCTGCGTATGGTGTATTTATTGCGAGTGCCATTATACTGTCTCCGTGTAACTGCGTAGGTTAACCCTGCCACTCGCAACCAACGAACGGATTTTGGGCCTTCCTCCTAATGTTGTCAATTTAAGTTCAAGTCCATAGCCCCTTTTTCGGCCAAGGCTAAATCTATTTGTAAAATCCCCAGTGCTTTTGCTTGTTGTTAAAATATCCTCTGAGCTATCTGGATTTTGCGTGTTTACTGTAACCCTAACAATGCTCACTCTGGAGTTTAAAATTGCACTTTCATTTAACGTAAAAGGCAATATTAATGGGGGTCTTATCGTAGAAGTGGACTCCCAATTAAGAACCCCATAGTGCCATCGTTTAATATCAATATTCTGAAGAGTGTACCTGCGTGTAGTAAGTGTACCTGCTATCGGTACTTCTCCTTCGTTTCCTACGCTACCAACCTCATCAAAGTCTTTCTCTTCCGTTAACCAAACTTCACCATCTTGCGATGTAGCATATAGTCTACCTACTCCGTTCTTACGCATGACAATAAGTCGATCTAGGTATGTGTTGCTAGGAAATGTATCAATTGACTCCCATGCTGCATTAAGTGTGTTGTAGATATACAGGCTGTCGTTCTGCGTGTTGCTTCCAGTAGGTACAGCTAGGTAGTAGCGATTATTGTGGTAAACCCCGTGGGCATTATCCTGCGCTGCCGCAAAGTTTATGTTCTGTATATCTGGGTCGATGGTAGCAGACAGTGGCTCATTGCGTACCTTTAGTAGTGCAACTGGCGTGGATGTGCTTGCGTTTGCATTAATCCCCGTAGTCAGGCTATGCACACCATTGTCGGATAAATAGAATACTTGGTCTCCGATCTGCGCTACACTGTCCCTAGCAATCAGTCCGTGCTGTCTGGTAATCTCATACACCGATGACTGCATAACCCCACTACTGTTTACTACATCTACGTTAGTAATCAAGTGTATACTGTGCCGCTTAAATACTATAATTTGGTTTTCGCTAAACGGGGAGATGCTTACAATCGGGTCTTGGTCTCCCTTGTTAAATGTAAACTCGTTAGCAACATCAAACGTAAGGGGGTCTAGCAGGTCGCTAAATGCTAGGGTGTAGTCATCCTTAACCACCACTAACCTATTGCGAAATGCAATAGCCATATCCCCTGCTGGCACATTGTTGTTCTGGATAAAGTCAGCGTCCCCAGAAAGTTGAGCAGATAAGGTAAACGGCAATGTCAGTGTCTCCCTAAAGTCTAGCCCACCTACGTCACTTTTAACCAAGACAGGACTCGACTGTCCTCTGAAAAAAAACAAACGATTTAAGCACTGCACTAACCTAGGTTTGGCATTTACGTCTATTGTTGTCCCAGAGGGATAGGCAATGTTTTGCAATGAAGATACACCGTCCTGAAATAACGAGAGTTTGTCTCCTAGCATCAGCGCAATATACTCATTACCAGTAGAGTCCATAACAAGGTTACTGCTGCGTATACCCCCTGTTCCTCCCAGTATCGCATTGCTATCTAACGTAAACGATAACTTCAGTGGTGGTCTGTCAGTACCGAAGTCGATTGCGTTAGTCTGCTTATCGAGTCCCTTGCGTACCTGTGCGACCTTACGATCAAAACGCATATTGCCAGCAGTAGATAGCACGCCAGCAGGTAAGGTCTCTGAGTTTTCTCTACTATTAAACCCTATAAATCCACTGTCCCCATCTTCCTGTATGGGGTCATCTAGGGGGTATGTCTGTCTGTACCTGCTCATTCCTCTGGAACTACAACATCTTTTGGTGGTGCTAGCAATGGTAATCCATCAAAGCCAAGTTGCGCACCAACATCTAATGAAGTAGATTGCTCATCATTAAACTCCATCTCAAACTGAAAAACCGCAGGGATACTAAAGTTCATTTCTTCAACACCCCTGCTACTCATGCAGCCTGAAAGCAACAAGCATGTGCCAATAAATAATGCTAGCAAGCATGCTAGCAAAATTGCTGCAATTTGCTCACGAATCACTTACGATGCTCCTTTGCTATAGATAGTAGCATGTAAACGCATGTAAGTAGACCAGCAGCAATACCTACAATAAGATTTAGTTCGCCTAATCCAAATGAAGCTGCTGTGCCAGTGACACCTACTATTGCGTCACGCATGCTACTTCTTTCCAGTCTGCTTGGCCTTTCCCACATTTAGTGCAAGTAGATCAAGTATGCGATACGCTTTACTTACCCAACGCTTGGCCCCATCAACAAACTGATCATCTTTGGGGGTTGGGGTAATAGCAGCAATTGCGCTAGCAGCAGCTATGCTAGATGTTACTGCTAGCATGATAGTCTGAAGATTTAGTTCCATTATGCTACAGTTACGGTTAGATTGCCGCTTGAGATTTGGAATGAATCCCCATCATTAACGGTGGCAGAGCTGTCTAAAGCAGTATAAAACAATAAGTTGCCACTAGTGCTAGCGTCAAATATGCCTATACTGGTTACTGTTCCCCAATTACCACCTGATGCTGTAAATCCTGTTATGTCAGCATTGCTAGAAAGGCTTCCGCCTGTTCCGCTTGCTGCACTAAACTTAGCAGTAATTTCAACACGAGAATATCCGTTGCCACTTACTTCTGTTCCGCCACCTGCGTCACTTGGTGCAGATGTAAACAGACCTAAATAGATATTAGTCGGTGCTGTAATGTTTGTTTGATTAAGGTAACAATCAAGAATCTGGTTCTCAACGTAATCTGATGCTTCTGACATAGTTAGTGTCTCCTGTTATAGTTGTGTTTGTTAAATTCCTTCGGGATCGGTGTACCACTCACCTTCGGGATTGTTTAAAATAGTTAACATTTCAGCCTGTGTGTAGGCAGTTTTCCCTTCCAGCCATGCTGGTGCTGTGCCTTCATACTTAACAAATGTCTTGGTCTTGTCGTTATTCCAGCGAAGTGTCCTAGAACTGGTTTCAAGTACCTGCTCGAAATTAATATTAGTCGCCTCATCAGCGGTTAGGATTACATATGTTCTGCTCACAATGTATCTTCTGGTTCGTAGTTCTCTATCGTACCCTGTATGACATTGACAGAAGGCCAGCTCCCGTTTTCCTTGACCTTTAGAACCCAAGTGCCGTCTTCGATCTGCGAGGGATTGCCATAGGTCATGCCGTTGGGTAGCCCTAGGGCGGTAATTAATCTATCGGCTTCAGCTTGAGCCTCAGCCTGCGAGGTAAATCTTACGATCTTCATTAGAAATCAGTAAATCCACTAAGGTTATATTTGCTTTCTACATAATCAATTAAAGCATTTTTGTCTGCTGTGGTTAAAGGCCCAGATGTGGCAGAGCCTCCCCCTCCAATCCATAGGGCCATTTCGTACACCTTGCCATTTGGCCTGTAGCTACTGAAACCACCACCAAAACCTCCGATACCGATATTTGAAGTAGACGCTCCAGAGCCAGTGCTACCCTGTGCGTTATCGCCATCGACGTACAAATATGATGGGTCACTAGTATTAGGCTTCTCAAATAACAGCATGCGAGTGCTAGCACTCAAGGAAGTTAATCCGCTATTGTTGCCTGTACCATTGTAACCACGATTAGTATCACTGTAGTAATAAAGCAAGTCGGAGGCTCTTCTAGTAAACAAGCCATTAGAGGTTCCATTCATTCCTGTCCAGTAACCGTTGTCACTTTTCATGACCTGAAACCAAACAAAAGGCCCGTATATAAAATTCTTAGTTTGCTCAATTAACTGATCGCCACCATCCCAATCTAGGTAGGGGAGGCTATTTTCTCCGCTAGAATACCATGTTGGTTGCGCACTCGAAGATGATTGAGGCCCGTGATTATAAATAGATGAGCCAAATTTAGGTTTCCATGCAGTAGTTAGACTACTTCCATTAGAGGGGTTACCTGAAGAGTCTACCCCATTAATCTTTGCGGCATCAAGGTGCCAGAGTGGTTGCTGTGAAACGGAATTAGTTCCGTCCAAACTATACGGAGAATTTGTGGACTGATATTCACGCCACTGACTGCCATCGTAAATGATGGTTTTATAGGTGTCTGTCTCATAAAGCATATCACCCTGACTTGGGCTAGCAGGACGAGTGGAGGATGTGCAGGTATTTAGGGTACTCATGTCGGTGTGAATTCTGCCCAGCCAAGACTGGAGTCATATACATAATAGCTTTCAGTATCGGTTCCGTATGCTACTGTACCATTTGACGGAGTGCTGGCGAGTATATTTGTTTCGGTGTCGAATGTAGAAATTGTAAATCCAGAACTGCTAGAACTTGGAACGTCTGTGCTAAAGGTTGGACTGTTATTAAGGGTTGCTGTATGCCCATTGCCAGAGGTGTCGGCTACAGTAGTTCCTGTATTTTCTTCCATTCGCCAGTAGCCCACTAAGTTAGACTCGCTAGAAAGGTTTGTAGGCGCACCATTGTTGTAAATATTACTTACTTGCGTACTGGTTAGTTCGGAACTAAATACTGCTACTTCATCTATTTTTCCGTTTGCGTAGTCAGGAACAAAGTTAGCACCACCGATCCACACATCAGTTGTAGTGTTATGCATTGCTGTATATCCACCTCCAGAATTACTGCTAGTACTTAATGCGCTACCGTTTAGGTATAGTTTCATACCATTATAGGCAGTTGATCCACCTGTTCCGTCATACGTCATTGCAACGTGTATCCACGACCCTTCGTGAGACTGAATAGAAGATGAGTAAACGCCCCTGTAATTGGATGTAGCACCATCATAAAGGTTAACCCCAAGTCTATCTAATCCGTCTACACCAAAAACATACTCGATATTTGAGCTATTAGTTTGTTTGGAGAAGATTCGGAATTTAGTAGCATCATCCATCTTAATCCAAGCTGCTACACTAAATGCTGAGTCGGTGGTGGAATTACCGAATGAAAAGTCGTTGTGGTCGCTTACTGACAGGTATTGGTTAGTCCCGTCTAGTGCTATGCTGTAGTTGTTAGAGTAAACTGGCAGGTCGGTACTGAAGCTTACTCCGTTTTTTGTAGTAGCTGTTCTGCTGTTTCCAGACGAGTCAGCTATGGTTCCGTTGCTACCGCTAACAGTATTATCCTCAAAACGCCAGTAACCTTGCAGGTCTGCGGATGAAGTATAGCTACCATTATTACTAGTCAAGTTAAACGGTTCACCACTATTGTAGACCTTGGTAATCTCTGCCGCTGTTAGAGCGGAATCCCAAATTGCAACCTCATCTATTTTTCCGTCGATACCGTATTGACTATAGGCGGAACTTCTAAAAGCACTAATATTAGTTAGAGTTCCTGCACTTGAAGATCCTAAAGGTGCATCAAATTCTCCGTTTGTCGCAGTCGCCTCGTAACTTCCGTTTACGTAAATTTTAATTGTCGCACCAGTACCAGTACCTGTTCTGGTATACGCTAAATGTACCCAAGACCCAGTTGCTGGTAACGTAGTTGCTTCAACTGTTGAGTTTCCACTTCCACCCTTTCTGCCGCTTACTTGATACCTTAATTGACTGCTAACTTCTCGTAAACGAAGCTGAAGGTAATCGGAATTATTGGTCGATCCACCCATGTAAAATATCGAGTCGTAATTACTTATAGTATCGAACTTTACCCACAGACTAACAGTATGCTCACCATTGCCTATTATGTTCTGGGCATTAAATCCGTCCACCTCAATTAAATCATCTGATCCATCGAATGATGCGCTGTAGTTATTACTGTAAGGCGTGCTAGCACTACCACTAGCAGATGCTGATAGGTTGACTTGGCAAGATGCTGTTCCTGAGTGGGTTTGTGTAGTTGTGCCACTAGCGGTTGATAATATGGTTACGCCAATGCTAGCTGTTCTTGAGTGTAGTTCTAGTAAGTTTCCGTTAGCACTTGTTGTAACCGCTACTGAAACTGTTGCTGTTCCTGAGTGGGTAACTGGTAATACAGAATGGTCACCCATCTTCCACCAACCTTCTAGGTCGCTACTGCCTGTTAAGCTGGTTCCACTACCACTGTTATAAAGACTGGATACTTCGGTAGATGATAAAGACTTTGACCAGATACTTACGTCATCGATTTTATAATCATGGTAAATTTGTGAACCACTTGAGGATGACTGTCTGCCTATTGCTATTTTTTCTGTAGTTGTAAAATCATCGAAATCAATAGTACCTCCTCCGCTCGCTTGGTTTGATGCCACCTCACTTCCGTTTTTATAAATTTTAAGTGTATGATTTGTAGAGCTAGTCCTAATACCTACTAATACTAAATGTAGCCACCCCGAATCACCGTTACCTAATGCTCCTGTAGTCTGGTTTACCGAAAGCGCAACTCCTCCAGCTCTGTAATATGCTTTTAGTAAACCGCTTTGTGTATAGAACTGAAGATAGTCAGGACTTGATGAATCTCCGTGAGGATAGTTCATTAATAACCTGATGAAAGATGCGTCACCATCTGGTAATCTAGCCCACAAGCTAAACGAAAATGAAGACCTAAGAACTGACTGATAGGTACTGCTAAATTGTGCGTAGTCATTAGTTCCATCAAAGTCTGTAGCTCTTGATCCTACCGCTGAGTCAGAAGTAAACAAAGGCCCATTAACCAAAGTCATATTGTTACCGTTAACAGTCTCATCGGGTACAGTTGTATTAGTATTAATACCTGCTGCACTTGCACTTAGATTAACCTGACAGGAAGCTGTGCCTGAGTGGGTAATAGCATTGCCATCACCCATTTTCCACCATGCAGCAAGATTACTACTACCTGCTAGGTCGGTTCCGTTACCGCTATTGTAAAGGTTACTAATTTGCGTAGACGTTAAGGCTGTACTCCAGATACTTATATCGTCTAACTTTCCGTCGTATTCAAAAGAAGGAACATATTGTCCCAATCCGTTAACGCTACCGTAAGCACCAATACTAGCAAACGAATCTACGGAAAAAAAGTTAGACAATGATAGCGTGTCGTTTCCGTTATTTGCTACTGTTACTGATGACCCATTAATGTAAATTATTGGAGTACAAGTACTATCTACTGTTACAGCAAGATGCGTCCAAGACGATTGCGCACCATCAGAAAATGCTGGGTTTAGTGTTTGCCTTCTTCTAAATTTACTTGATGTTCCATTCCAGTATTGGATGCCAGCTACTATATCACCACTTTGGTGTGTAAAAACCTGAAATGTCCATTCTGAAGTTCCAGAAGCTCTTTTAAACTCTCCCGAAGAACTAAAAATATAATTTACTTGAGTCGTTTGACCATCATTTGGTTTTAACCATGCACTAAAGGTAAACGGAGAATCTAAAACGTCTTCGTAGGTACTAGGTACGGTTGCCCCATGATCGCTACTTCTGTCAAAATCTACGCTTCTTGATCCTATTGCTGCATCAGCAGAAAATGATGGAGTAGTAGAAGACGAAGGACTACTAACCAATGTCATTGTGTTGCCGTTTCCGCTTTCATCAAGAACCTGTGTTAACGGATCAAAAATAAGCCCTGATGCGCTTACGCTTAAATTAACCTGACAAGATGCTGTACCTAAATAAGTTTGCCCTGTTTCTCCAGCAGCAGTTGTAGTAATAACTATAGATGCTGTTGCTGTACCGCTATGGGTAGAGGTTACTGAAGCAGATACTGTTGAACTGATTACAACTCCAACGGTAGCAGTGCCGAAGTGTTGCTGATCTGTTTGCTGACCACTTGCTGAAACTGCAATTGATGTTGATATTGTTGCTGACCCTTCGTGTGCCACTGAGCCAGCACAAGCAGCTAGCATGCTAACACTTATCCTAGCAATGTTATCAGTAACACCACCACGGGTACTGGCTATGTACCTTCCTTTAAATGCTGGTGCAAATCTTAGCATCGGTGTACCACTAGGGCATTAGGAATTTTCGATAGATATAAAGAAGCGTAGTTTTAGGTAGTCAGCGTAAGCGTGAGTCGTAGACTCCCTAGCGATAGCACCTATATAGATTGTGCTATTGTCAGAGTTGTACGGTATTGGAGCAAACGGAGATACTTGCGCTACATTTGCATTACCTAGATTTACCCAAGAAACTCCAGAGTCTACCACAGAAAGAACCTTGGTAGAGTCAGACACTGATATGCTAGCAGTTGAATCCTCCGAACCAATGGATACGTTTCCATCTAAAAATACTATATCAAATCTTTTTCCAGTGCTATTGCAATCTATGGCAATAACATTATTGATCGTGCCTCTTGCTGGTCTCGTTGTTGGGCCAAGAACTATTGCTTGAGTTGCTGCAATTACATCTCCTGAAGCAAATGTGCTAGCAGGGTGCGTAAGGGTAACGTCTATTACTTGGGTTCTAAAATTACTTATGCTAGGCATTGTGCTATCTCCATTGTGATGAGGTGTGTGTTGTAAATATTGTTGCAGTTTGTTGACGCTGCTGACGCTCTAATATGTCTAGCTCATCTAGCATTGCCTCTTCCGCTTGCGTTCTTACGAGCCTGTTTTTTTCATGCTGCCCCTCCGATGCTAGCCAATCACTGTAGCATCCATAAACGCAATAATTGAAAAACCTATACGGAAACGTGTGAGTGCTGTCGCTACCATCGTAGCTTGAGTAGTCTGGTATTCGTTGTCTATATAAGACAAAAACCGTTGCTAGGTTTGTTGTGTTAAGTAATACCGCCCCCTCGTGATTTACCAAAAACGGAACCTCATACGGAAACTTATTTGCATAAGGGTCGGCTGAGTAAATATTTAAAAACTCACCTATAGCCTCCTTATTGGTTTGCTCGTAGGCAATTACATTGCTAGCAGGAGTTCTTTGTTCGGTTCTGCAAATGTCAGGCCAATTTGCACGATTCCATCCTTTGCGAATCCATGCCTTAAAAAAACTATTTATAGCTGACTTTTCTGTAGCTAGCAGGGTGTCAGCCCCAATCAGATGCTGTACATTACTGAGAAGGTCATTATATTTTGCAGTTCTTTCTGCCATGCTAGCATGCCTTAAATTGAGGGTTATCCCTATCCCACTCCCTTAACCACTGCTTGTCACTCCAAATTGCAGCATCTCCGTGATGTTGTATCCATCTGTGAAATTCACGGGCAGGAATAACTCTTTTAAGTTGCCCCAGTCCCTGCTTAGTCTTTGCACCTATACACTCCTGTGCTTCCTTTTGTGCTTCCATGTGCCGCTTTTTGGCAACGGACTCCTGCACTTCATGCTGGGTAGCAGTTCGCAAATAACGCTCAAGGTTATTCATGTATTGAGTGCCGTTTAATCCGACAAGCTGCGGTACTTCTATGTTTTTTTCGCTCATTTCTTTTACTCACGGAGGGGTGGGGCATAAAGCCCCAACCCCTATGGATGTGAGTGATGGGAAAAATCCCTTATGAAGCAGCGTCAAACTTACCATGCGCTAAAGGCGAACCTACAGACAGGGTAAGGATTGCGTCAGCATAACCTCTGCGTCCTCCACCAAGGTCATCATTCTCATAAGAAGACTCAGCCTTGAGTGTGTGTACTGTGATTAGACCCGGATCAAGTAAGTATCCACGGGTTCCATTGATGGTAGCACTTCCAGAAGTGCGAGCATTAAACAAGGTTGGCACAATGTTAATAATACCAAAATCACCTTCATACTGAGAGATGTTTAAGGTAATTGAACGTGATGTGCTGTCCTCATTAACAGTTAGAGGTGTAGCAGTAGTGCTGCCTTCGGAACGAGCAAAATCAGTAATTGCACGTTTTAGGCTTGGGCCAGCAACAAGCATTAGACGGTCGTTGCTAGCACCAACAGTTTCATAGCGGCTTTGTAAAACTGCGTTAAGGTTGGATTCAGTCAAGCTTCCAGTAGCAGTTGCGTTGATGCTGTTGGTTGGGGTTTGGTATGCAGACGCAATGTCAGATGCAGCAGTTGTTCCTGCATTACCTGTGCCACTGCTGTCAGCGATGAATTTACCAAGACCACGGAGTAGGTAGCGATTGCTGCTGCCGTCTTCTGCGCTGCGGTCATTGTCAGAACAGATAGCAGACTCGATGTCACGTTTGAGTTCTTTAAGGCACTTGCCTTCTGCGTGAGCAATTTCGTTAGCAACTCCGGCTACAGCAACACGCTCTTGAACGTCAGAAACTTGCCAGCCACGACGGAAGATTTGAACATAGTTACCAATCTTAGCACGAGTGCTAGATTTATTTTCGTAGGAAGCGTCAGTGCCTTCTTGGACTCCAGCAAAAGCAGGATCGGAAAGGTCTTCTACGACAGTCTCTACGAATGTAGCGTTTGCAGAGGACTTGCCAGCCATTGAAAGAACTGGGGTGTCTTCTGGGGCAAGAACAGTTAAGATGTCTTTGATGTCCTCACGATTAGATGCTGCACTACCGATTGTGGTTGTGCTGTCAGTTGTATAAGAATTGGCGAATGCCATGATATTTGTCTCCTTGAATTATTTAGGTGTTAAGCTCCACGGGTTTCTACTTTAAGTTTCCGTAGTGCGATGAGGTCGTTCTGATTCCCTGTCCTCTGAAACCTTTGTTCTGCTTCCTGTATGCGCTTTTGTAAATCTGTCATCCTGCCTGCCATTTGCTTTGGCTTTGCTGATTGTGGCGTAGCTGCTACTGGAGGCTTTCCTGTTGGTGCGCTTTTCTTTTTTTGCTCACCATTTTCTTTTGAATTAAAAACCTCCCACCCTATTGCCATTAATCCCAAAGCAAAGTTGCCTGCTGGAATTGTTTCAACGAATGAACTATACTCAGGCAAACTTTTCATTTGATGGAAAAACTGAGTCTTCGTGTCTTCTTGATTATCTAGCCAGTTAAAGTTCTGGCTAGCTAAACCGTCAAACTCCTGACGCTCTTTAATCCATTTCTTACGAATCGGATGATCGTCGGACATCTCACGCCTAGCACGCTCTCGGTATTCCAGCAAATCCCGTTTGGTATACTTTTGTCCATCAGACTCTACCAGATACTCATTTCCCTCGTCGTCCCATTGTGGCTCATTATGCAGTTGATCCCCTGCCCAATCTATAAGACTGCGAAGCTGGGTCTGTCTATCCTCAAGTTCATCAATAGTATTGATTCCATGCAAAGGACTATCGTCTGATATTTTTGTCTTCTTGCCTGCCTTTTGAATTTGCTTATCTTTTTCAGCAACTGTTTCGTCATAACGCCGCTCCAACGCTTCAAGCCTCTCTTGCAGTTCTTTTTTCTGCCCAGTGAGCCTACCGAATCGTTTTACTGCCCTTGACCCTAGTTGCTTTGCTAAAGCTTCAGCTTCTTCAGGTGGCAATTCGTCCAGATTTATGCCATACTTAGAAAGAACATCAGTCCCATCGGTTGCTAGGGTTTCACTAGCAGGTTCTTCCTGCTGCTCATCCCCAACAGTTTCAGGGGTTTCCTCTGATTCTGGCTCCTCTACAGTTTCTTCAGTAGTGTCTACCTCCTCTTCGGACTGATCGGCCCCACCTGTACGTCTTTCTAGCAGCTTTGCTACTAACTCGTTACCCGACAGGTTTTCGGCCTGTGTCTCTGCCACCGCACCTTGATCTTCTGGGGCAGGTGCTTCGCCGCCATTTTCGTTTTCCATCAAACAATCCTCCTTGTTTACACCAAGAGCTACTTGCTCTAGTTATTTTAATTTGCAACTAACGTATGTTAATTGTCAACAAATTTTGCCCACTCGTCCCAGATTTCATCATAGGCTTCTATTTTGCCGCTAACCATAAAATGCCGATTGGTGGATTCAATAACCTGCGGAGTCTGCAAGTGTATCAAATTTTCATTCATTTTGTCCTGCACCCAGCCAAGGAATGTCTTAAAATGTTCTGAGTGCGAAAGTGAATCCTTGGCAATTAACACTTTCTGGTCGGGCTGCGGTTTGGTGGATTTCCGTACCGATGCTTTTTTGCTAGCAGGCTTTTTCGGTGCAGGCATTACCAGTTTTTGCAAGACCAATAGCCAGCAGTTAGCTTGCTTTTCTTTTGGTCGCACTTGTGCCTAGCACGAAACGACTTTCTTCTAGCAGGCTGGTTTTTTTTGATCTTCATTTTAGCGTCACCAAATCGAATAGTTTTCGTTTGATCCCCTTCTTTGGCAACAACTATAAATTTTTTGGTTGGATGGCTAGGTGTTCTTTTGGGCTTATTGTAGCCAGACACGCCAGCCCTTGCTAGCTTTGGGTCTTTTTTCCTCATTTGCATTTACACTTTCCGCCTTTAGATTTTTTCCTAGGGCGACCTCTTTTACTTCCGTATGTTCCTTTTCCAGATGGCATATCTATGCTTTCTTTGTTCTGCGCCCCATGCCGACTCTCCTTTTTTCAGCAACGAGTGCTTGTTTCTTTTTGCCCACCTGCTTCCAAGTCTTGGGCGTTTTCGATGAAATCTTTTTTGTCGGCCTGCACTTCTTAACACCCTTAGTTTTTTTATTGCCGCAAGCTCGTCCATGCTGGTCAGTCCACTTTTCTTTAAACCAACGCCTTAGTGCATTGCCCTTTGCTGTTTTCCTTATCCGCATTACTTTCTTTTCTTAGCTTTTTTCTTGCGGCATTTTGCTATAGCACCACTAGCGTATGCAGAAGGAAAGACCTTGTAGCTAGCTTTGACTTTTTTATAGCAAGAATCTTTTTTTGTTTTTTTCCTAGGCATATCAATTTTTGTGTCGTAGCTCGTCGATCTGTGCGCTTTGCAACTTGGCTTGCTCCTCTAGATAACCTAGTCTTAAATTTTGCTCTGCATCATCTGGTAAGCTACCAAGTTCTCCTCTGGGCCATTTGACCCTAAATTCACTATTAGACCCAACTTCAGTCATCATACGAATTACATCATTTTCAAGATCACTAATCCGATGCTCGATCACTGAGTAGCCCCATACTGCGGTGCTAACTGCCAAAATTACACGAATAGCAAAACCAGTATTTGCTTTAACTTGAGTGTTTTCGCTGAGTCCTTCGCTTGGCATTATTCGTCATCTAGCTCCATATCTGAGTCAAATTGTATTCTAAGGTCTAGCAAATCTTTTTTCTCAAACTCAATGCAACCAATTATTGATTCTATTGGCAGGTCGTACTCCAAAATAAAACGATGTATAAGCTTTCTAAGCTCATCGCTAAGTTGGTCTATTTGTTCGCTTTGCATTAAGATGCCCCAAATTGCGAGGGCATCCCACCTAGTTTACCAATGCTAGCATTTTGTATTTGCTGCATTTGGAATGCTCTTTTCTTAGCATAGTTTTCAATTCGTGCCTGCAAGCCGGGGTCTTGCTGCACTTTTTCCTGAATGTCAGGCTGCTGCAACCATTGCTGAAATACTTGCATTTTAACTTCATGGGCATCATTTGGCCTAACATCCAAGTCAATTCCAGAAGTAATTTGTGCAATAGCATGACGCTCTTCTTCGACTGCTTTTTGTGCAGCAGTTTCTTTTGGCAATATTACACGCTCACCCCAGCCCGGGCCAATCTGCTCAACAGCCATTTGAAGTAAAGCTTCAGTGTCTAGCGTGCCAGACTTATCTAGCGCAGCACCAAGCTTTGCTATAGCATCCACTCTTTCAACAATCTGTTCTGGGTCTTGCGTTGCTATGTCGTACCCAAGCCAGAAATCATATCTTTCACCGGGATTGCCCTTGCTAAACTGTTGCATGTCCTGCACGCCAGTAACCCTAAAGTATTCAGCGTCAGGCCCATATTGCTGATAAAGAGTAAAGACTTGCTCAAGTATTCTCTGTAGATGACTAAATACTTTGTTGATTAAATCCTGTTGCTTGGCTACTGCCTCATTGGGATCAACTCCGCTACCAACTCTACCAAAGTATCTGTTGACCTGACTTTCAATTTCATTGCGAACATCAATTGACGCAGGCGACATATTAGGCATGTCGGCAAATCTTGTTTCACCCGGAACTCTGTATGGAATTTTACCGCCCGGCCTCCACTCAGTCGGTGGTCTGCCAGCAGGGTATTCAAGTGGGGGGAACTGAAGCGCAGCTCTGTCAATCTGAGAATCAATTTCAACCTTTAGTTGATTCTGGAAACCTCTTGCTAGCTCTGGGTATCCTCTTGTTTCGTAAAGTCTCTTACTCCACTCCTCAAGCTTTGTCACCACAAAAGGATATTCGTAGTAGCCTGTGAGTTCATGTTTTGCGTAAGGTTCATCAAGCTCATCATTAGCACCTGTGTTGCCTGCGTGGAATACAGTGCAGTATATTCCCGGCACACCATCTTCGTCTACAAGACGCTGATAGGCGTAAACGACCTCGATTATGTCGCTAGTATCGTCGGAGTAATTTGGGTATCTTGAGTCCCCAATGTGATCTTCCCTTTCTATATCACCCCTAGCATGCTCGATCACATACTCAACCCACTCATCACTCCACTCTTCGTTTAAAACTTTTTCCCTTAATTGAGTAGGGGTAAAGTTTATAACCTGAAATACATAAGGCGCATCCTGAACATTGACAGTATAGGGTGGAAAAAATACATCTTCATCAGGTGCTAGCGCACGCAACCCCGGCCTGTTCTCAGTGCCAATAGTCATTGGGATTGAGGATGCTCCAGTCTCCCTAAGCTCAACCACCATCTTTCTGGACTTAGATTCACTAACATCATACTGCTGGGTAATCAAGCTAGTAAACTCGTCTTCCATATCTGGATTCATCAACAAGCTAGCAACCTCTGGCATTTGCTGTGCTATCTGCTCAATTGTAACTCTCTGTTGTATTTTCTGCTCAGTCTGAACCCAGTGCTGGCTTGTTACCATCATTCCCTTTTCGAGCAAATGATTTATAGCACGCTCAGTCTCTCTATAAAATTCTTTCATCTGAGTTGCTACCAGCCACTTCAGAAACTGGGACACAACCTTTGCTCTGCCAACGTCATCACTTCCAACAGGGCTAGCAACTATGTTTGCTTTGCGAACAGCATTCATTGCCATTGCCGTGTGGCACTTAATTATCTCATCGACCAAGGGAACGGATTGATCGCTAGCACCATCCCAAGGAAAAGGTTCTACTCCAGTCCTAGCATGCTTTCTTCCATCCTGTGACTTACCCTGCCATATACACATTCGTGTATCAAAGTTCTCGTCACACTGCTGTCGGTACTCCTCCAGCTCAGTCCTAGTCTCATGGTATGCGCCAGACAGCTCGCTAATATTCGGCTTGCCTTGGGCAAATTCCAAGCTGTCTCTATTTTCTTCCACGTTGGCTTTTTATTTGACCATATGGAGGTTTGTTGTCAAGTGCATATAGCATGGCAAAGAAGGGGGTACAAGAGCCACTTACGATTTTAATGGAAGCGGCAAAGGATGGATGCTGGCGTTTCTGGGCTAAAAGACCAGAAGGATGTAGACCTGACTGGTGGTTCCACTATCGACCCCATAAAAAACCTCCCAGCCAAAATCAATTAACTGGGAGGCGAAAATGAAACAATTTGAAAACAAGTCGATCTTTGGCAGCTAAACCCAAAGGTCAAGTTGTATTTACTGCTTCATCAACACTTACACCTATAGGGGTTAACCTTACTTCCATCCGAGGTAGGTCTCCCCAGAACTTACAAACTCGGATGTCAGAAAGTGTAGCATCGTCCGTATAAAACCTTGCTTT
>TARA_R100000278_G_scaffold27031_1_pt1 | contig 18479 bp, 11 predicted proteins | sample TARA_R100000278 | Tara Oceans TARA_R100000278 (sample SAMEA2620755) | marine metagenome | biome: marine biome (ENVO:00000447); feature: deep chlorophyll maximum layer (ENVO:xxxxxxxx); material: "saline water (ENVO:00002010), including plankton (ENVO:xxxxxxxx)" | depth 66 m | reverse complement strand
TTATTGTGCAAATAGTTTTGTAGATTTCTACTCAACTAATAAAACAGAGACAATTTCTGTAAACTGGGAAACACATATTGTACAGTTAACAGAAAGTCCTATTGTCAGTATTGTATCCGTAGAAGAGAGAGATAATTATAGTCAAAGTTATACTACTCTTACTACAGGAGCTCATGAATATTATCTTGATGAGTCCACAGATTGTTTGTATAGAACAACAGGACAAAGCTATAAAAACTGGGCTCGTGGCCCAGCATCAGTTCGTGTAGTGTATAAAGCAGGATATGCATCTCTACCTTCTGATTTACAACTTGCAGTTTTTGATTTGATTACATACTACTTGAAAGATGAACATAAAGAGCGACGCTCTATTGCAGGCGCTAGTATTCAGAATCAGTCAAGCACAAGTCAGCGTAATAATGTGGCATTTCCAGATCACATAAAACGTGTACTTGATTTGTATAAGAACTTTTAATGGCCCAGAAACATTTAGATAACTTAATGAAAGAAGCGTTGGAATTTGCAAACGATACTTGGGCAAGAAAAGGAATTGATAGAAGTGCACAGAGAGTAGTAGTAACTAGATATAATGTTAAAGCTGCTTTTATAGAATCTACTGATAAATATTTTGCAGGATTAGGGGAAGAAAATCCTTTAACTGATAATGACTTTAATGAGATCGCTTCTGCAGCTTTAAGAGGCTTAAAACAGAGTTTAGCAAGAAGCAGAATTTCTGCGATAATGGAAGATGAGTCTGATGGAAATAAAGTAGTATTTCATCAGTCTAGAACAGCCCGAGCCCCTTTTAGAAATATTAAGAAAGGAGGTCAAGGAAAGTTACTTGAGATTCTAAAAGCAAAAGGCAGAGTTAAAAAATCAGCTACAGACTTAGGATCAGACTTTACGCAAGCACTTGATTTTGGATTACAAAGACTGCATAAAGACACAACTGTAGGTATCGCCAGATTAAAAAAAGTTATAGATATACTAGACAAAGATGAAGCAGGTCTAGGTAAAAAATTTATACAGTCAAAAAACTTTAAAACAATATTCGAAAAGTATAAAGACTTATTAGCTCAGTTTGAGTTAGTAAATAAAGGCGGAAGAGAAACTATTCGATATATTGGTGATGTAGAAATTTTAGTACAAAGAAAAGGAAAAAACTTTCCTGGCTCAGAACAAAATGACTGGGCACAAGTAAGTAAAGTTTTAGAAAGAGAACTAGCAACTTGGTTAGCACGAAAAGATATTGCTAGAATACCGGGCAGTGATACAATTGAAGACGAGTCTGCCGAAAAAGCAGAAGAAGTTGTTTTTTCAATAATAGCTGGAAAGCAAGCGGTAGCAAAAAAGAAAAGGGACAGAAAAGCAGCAAGCAATAAAAAAGATACTAGTGTTGCAACGGCAAAGCGGGTGGCTCCTAAAAGAACACGCAGAACTAATAAAGCTACACAAAATAAACGATCTATGTTTTCTATTATGGCAATGATTAATCAAAGATTGCCAGAAGTAGTAAGGAAAAATATGAGATCTCCAGGGCTTGAAAATAGAACAGGACGTTTTGCAAATAGTGTTAAAGTGACAGATGTATCAACAACTAATCAGGGTTTTCCAAGTTTTGGATATACTTATGCTAGGAATCCATATGAAGTTTATGAGGTAGGTCGAGGAAAACCACCTTGGGCTACTCCAGAAAGAGATCCAAGAAGAGTTATCGACGCTTCTATTAGAGAAATTGCAGCACAAATGGCTTTAGGAAGATTCTATACTAGGAGAGTCTAGTGAGTGATACAAATAGACAATATAGTAGTCGTAGAGCTGCAATTACAAAAGCGTTAGCAGATAAGTTTGCTTTAATTGATGGTCGAGGAATATTTCACACTGCAATAAATGAAGTAAGTCCTCGTCTAAAGTTTTGGGATGAAGTAGAAGAGTTTCCTGCAGTTCACTTGAATGCAGGATCAGAAACTAGAGAATACCAAGGCGGTGGGTACAAAGATCGATTTTTAAATGTTACTGTTAGATGTTATGTCAATCAAGAAGATGCAGTAGAAGCTCTTGATGAATTACTCGAAGATGTAGAAACAGTAATAGAAGATAATAGTCGATTACGGTACTATGATAGGTTTGGAATAGAACAATTTACACAACAAATCACAATCCTCAGTATAGATACTGATGAAGGTGTATTAGATCCTCTAGGAGTTGGTGAACTTTTAATAGAGGTTCGATACTAGAAACGACCGGCACGAACAAAGGTTCACGTCCGAGTCTTTTCAAAGTTCATAGGAGATAAACTATGGCACAACAACTATACTTTAGTAGAGACTCGAAACTCTACATGGAGTTTAATAGTAAAATGTGGGAAATCCCTATACTAGATGGATTTAGTTTCTCACAGTCTACTAATACATCTGATATCACTTTGTCAGAAATGCAGGGTGCAGATGGAATTAGCCGTCGAGGTCGACGACTCTTTACAGATTCTCTTGCTCCGGCAGAGTTTTCTTTTAGTACTTATGTCCGTCCTTTTTATACGACCTCAGCAAGTGATGGTGGCACTGAGCACCACGCAGTAGAAGAAGCTCTTTGGGCTGTAATGGCAGGTGCTGATACATATGGTACAGTATCTTCTCAAGGCGCTGTTCAAACAGTTACTCTTGCAACTGATAGTGCTACAGATAGAACTACAGGAACTTATATTATTGACACTGATGATGCTTTGGTTACTGGAACTCATGATGGGGAAGGAGTTACTCTTCAAATAGAAGTAAATGCCGCAGGAACTGCCTCCGCAGCAAGAGTAGTTAGTGCTGGTGAAGGATATACTACAGGTAAAACTTTTATAATTCCTGCTTCAATGATTGGAGATGGTACAGGAACTATTACAGTTACGACTGGCACAATAGATTCTGGGAGTCCAACTGCATTTTTCCGAACAAATAATGTAGACACAAATTCAAAGTTTGATGAAGTTGTAGCTATGCCTACCCCGGCTTCTCAAACAATCAACTTTGGACAGTCAAATCGTGCGGTACTCGCAACTTGTAATTTGTACTTTGTAATGGAAACAAGCACTGACAGCCCTATGGTTTATAAGCTGCAAAATGTTCAACTTAATGAAGCCTCTATCGACTTCGAAGTTGATGGTATTGCAACAATTAACTGGTCAGGATTTGCAAAGAATATTGTAGATATGCAGTCTGCAGGCAGTGTATATACAGTTGGTACTGCTGCTTTTGCTACAGGCGATGATCACAGAGCCGCTGTAACTGCAGCAAATGCTGATTCAGTAAACACTACTAATCCTTCTGTGGGAGATGTTATTCTCAACACTGGTGATGATATGAGATTCTATCTCGTTACTACTGCAGGTGATACTGGTGCAGCAGCACGAGCCATCGGTGCAGGTGTTGATACAACTACTAACTTTATTCGAAATCGTTTGACTCAGCTTATTGTTTCAACTACTGATTCGACAGCTTTCCCGTCTCTTGACTACTATTTAACTCTTATTGGTGGAAATATTACAATTTCAAATAATATTACTTATCTTGTTCCAGAAGAACTGGGTAACGTAAATATTCCAATTGAGGGTGTAACCGGTGGTAGAACAGTTACAGGTAACTTTAATTGCTATCTAACTCTTGATACTGACGGAGTAAATAAAGGAAGTTCTGTTGATCTTTTCAATGATATGACAACTTCTGGAAAAGGTCTGGATAAAGTTGTAAACGACTTCGGAGTCACTTTCCAGATTGGTGGTGCGACAGACGGAGATCCGCGACTCTATGTAAGTATGCCAAGAGTGCACATTGACGTTCCCGTACACTCAGTTGAAGATGTTATTTCACTTGAAACTGGATTTGGTGCGTATACTAATGACTTTGATAAAGCAGATGAACTGGTGCTTACCTACTTTGGTGATACCACAACTGCAAATCAACAACTATACGACGTATAATTTTGTACGACTTAAAAACCCGCTTCGGCGGGTTTTTTCGTTCCAGGTGATAAAAATAATTCTTGACATATCAGCTGACCTTAGATATAATATGTGGTATAAATTGATTACAACTTTTTAAAAGGAACAGGTACAACATGACAGATAAAAAATCAGTTTCTCTTGCGAGTTTGATGACTCCTAGTAAAACGGTAACTTTAGACTTTCCTGGATATACAGGACTAAAAATTGATTTATGCTACTTAGCAAGAGATGCTCTTTTAAAGCTAAGAAAAAAGTGCGTAAGTACAAAGTTTGATCGAAAAACAAGACAGCCAGAAGAAATCTTAGACGAAGATAAATTTCTTACAGAATATTGTAAGGATGTAATAAAAGGATGGAAGGGACTTAAATATCGCTACCTAGAAGAGTTTCTTTTGGTGGATATTTCTGAACTTGATCCTGAGGATGAGCTGCCCTATACAGAAGAAAATGCAGAGCTTCTCATGAAGAACTCTACACATTTTGATTCTTGGGTTACAGAAGTAGTCGGTGATCTTGAAAATTTTACCAGCAGCAAGTAGCGGAAGTTGAAAAGCTACTTGAACGGTTTGCAAAAGAAGCTGATTCAAACATAGATGTTGAAAAATATCTACAAATATGTGATCAGCTAGGACAAGATCCCGATCCCGCCAAAATGCCGCTAGAGCTTTCGGATTTTCCCGAAGAAGTTCAAGTGGCATTTTTTGTGTTTTCATTACTTACAGATAGATGGGAAGGTATGAGTGGTTCCTATTTAGGAAAGCACTGGGAAGGTATAGATTACATTTTTAAAATATATGGTATACCAGATCCTGCCACAACATATTTCTATATGAAAATGTGGGAAAATATTTTAGTAGCGCACAGACTACAAGAAGCGGAGCGAAAAAGAAAAGCAGAAGAACGAAAAGCAAAATCTTCTGCAGGGGGTGGTAAAACGTACACCCATAATGTACAGGGCTAATGGCAAAAAAAGTTACAATTGATATTGAAGTCAATGGTAAAATGCAGAAAGCAACGCTTTCTGCTAAGAAGCTAAAGAAAGCCCTGGATGAAACAAAAGCTAGTCAAGATGGCTTAAATGCCTCCACCCGTAAAGGCTATAGAGCCATGCAAGGCTCTGCACAAGCCACTTCTAACTCTACAAAAGCATTCTCTAAACAAGCAGGAGTTGTAGGAGGTCTTGTACCTGTTTATGCAACTTTTGCTGCTAACGTTTTTGCAGTTTCAGCAGCTTTCGGAGTGCTTAAAAGAGCGGCAGCATTAGAAAGGTTAGAAACCAGTTTGGAGAGAATTGGTGCTTTATCCGGTAGAAATCTAGGAGCATTAGCAGCCGATTTAAGAACTGTAGCTGATCAAGCAATTTCTACTGAACAATCACTACGTGCGGTTTCTGTAGGTACTTCCGCAGGATTTTCTAGCACACAAATTCTTCAATTAGCAGAAGTAGCAAAAGGTGCATCATTAGCTCTTGGAAGAGATATGGGCGATGCTATTGATCGCTTGATTCGTGGTACTGCAAAACTCGAACCAGAAATTCTAGATGAATTAGGTATTATTGTACGATTAGATCAAGCAGCATCTGACTTTGCTACTAGTATTGGAAAACTTACTACTGAACTTACTCAGTTTGAAAAAGTTCAAGCTTTTGTGAATGCTACAATAACTCAGGGTTTAAATAAATATCAACAAATTTCAGAGGCAGTAGATCCGAGTCCTTATGACAAATTAGCTGCTTCTTTTAATAATTTAAGTAAAGAAATAATTGTTTTTTCAAATAATATTTTAGGGCCAGTTATTGACTTTTTTGCAACAAATAAAATTGCTTTGACTGCTGCTCTTACTTTCTTTGCAGGAACTTTGGTAAATCAAGTTATTCCTGCAATTGATGATGTAATTGCAAGAAATGCGGCAATAGCAACTTCAGCAGCAGCCGCCGCAAGAAAGGGCAGAACAAAAGTTGTAGGAGAATTTGAAAAGCAAGCAAAACAAATAAAAGTATTAGATTTTTCTCCTCCTATAGCTAAGCAGCTTATCCCACAAATTAAAGCTGGAGAGGCTTCTACAAAAGATTTAAAAAGGGCTATTCTAAGTTTACGAAAGTCGGAAGCAGCCAGGCTTGCTTATCAAAAAGCAAATGCAACCACAGTTTCAGCTAAATATAAAGCAGAAACAGCAGCAATTATTGAACAAAGAAAAGCATTAGAAGGGTTAGCTACAGCAGAGCGAGGTAGAGAAACCTTTACAGCCACAGGTAGAAATGCAGCAAGCGCATCAAGATCAGCAAAAAGAAATGCAATTTATGGTCAAGCAATTGATAATGCAGGGTTTATTGATAGTTTAGGAATAGCTGCAAGAGGAGTAAAAAATCAAGCAAAAGAAGTAGGAAGATCGGCAGATGTTCATGGAAAGTTTGCAGCAGTTGTGAGAACTGCAAGTACCTCTGTATCCCTATTTGGTAGAGCTCTTTTAAATGCTATTCCCATCATTGGACAAATATTATTTGTTATAGGTCTAGTAGCTCCGGCATTTCAAAAGGCCTTTGAGTCAAGTGCTGTAAAAAAATCAATAGAAGAAAGCGACGAAAGATTCAAAATTTTTGCAAAAACAATTCAATTAGTTAGAGAGACTGCAGAAGATGCTGGCTCTGCAATTGAGCTGTTTGCTAATCAATCTAGAGCAAGCACTGGAATTTTTGATGAGCTAGCTGCCTCTTATGTTAGACTAGGAAAAGCAATAGATGAGGAATACATTGCGAAACTTAAAGAAGCACAAGAAGCTGAAGTTCGTGCACAAAGATTAACAGGACAAGCAAGCAGAAATAGGGGGCGTGATACAAAAAGAGCACAAGCTAATCAACAAGAAGCTCTTGATTCAATTGGAACCGTACAACAGGATCAAGCCATAGAACTCTTAACAAGCGCTCAGCTAAGACTAGCTGGTATGGGTGATGTGCTTCCTGGAGTTCAACAAGGATTCCAAACATTAGAGGCAGATATTAAGAGTATGGGTGAATCCGGCACTATTAATATTATAGATATTATTCAAAGAATAAAAGAAATTAGTACGCCTTTTGAAAATTTTACTGGAAATGTAAAAGGAGCAATTCAACAATTTGCAAACCTTAATGCAGAAATAACTAAACTTGGAGGGAGACAAGTAACTCCTTTTAGTAATGCACTGGAACAAAGTTTAGAGCTTGAAAAAAGTGTAAAGGCGGTTATGAGTGGATTTTTAGAACAAAATCCAGGCACAACAGCAGCTAAAACAAATATTGAAGACTTAGAAGAGGTTTTTCCGGGAACAATAGATCTTGCACATCAACTTGAGGACGCATTAAAACTTGATAGAGGGACAATAGAAAGTGCAAGTGAATTAACAAATGCACAGGAAGTCTTTAATAAACAGCTCGTAAAGAATAATGAAATTCTTATTGAGAAAAATGGAGTATTAAAGAACCAACAAGCAGTTCTTTCAGAACTTTCTAGACTAGAAAAAATAGGAGCAGGGTTTACTGAGCTAAGATTAAAGCAAGAAGATAAGGTTATTGATGCCAAAATAGACGCATTAACGGCTGAAAAAACAAATAATGAATTACTTCTTGAAGGAGCAGAAGAAAAAGAGAGAATCAGAGGAATAGATGCAGAAATAACTGCACTAACCCGCAGTAAAAAAACTAACGAAGAAAGAACTCTAGCAGTTTTAGAAGCAGAAGGGGCGCAAAAGAAACGCCTTTTAGATGTAGAGCAAAAACTTTCAGATTTAGCTGCAAAACGAGCACAACAAGAATTTGCTCGACAAAGAGTTGAAGATAGCAGAACTCTTCGAGAAGAGAGACAATCTAATCCTTTTGCATTTTTAACAGAAGATCGACGATCTCTTGATTTAGAGATAGACAGAACTGAAAAACTATTAGCAAAACAAATAGACGAATTAGATGATCGAAAACGTATTGCAAGAGAGTTAGCAGAATTAGAGTTTGAAGTTTTAGCCGCTAGATTAGCTGCCGAAGCTAGCATAGCTAGAACCAGAGCTGCTGCTGTTGTTGCAGATAATCCAAATGATCCTTCCGTGGCGGCTGCAGCAGCGAAATTAGAAGGATTAGCAACTAAGTTATTTGAATTATCCGGAAAAGTGGCAGAGCAAGCAACAGAAGCAGGAGCTGCAGCTGAGGCAGAAGTTGAACAAAAAGTTGACGAACTGAAAGAAAAGCTAGAGGGATTAAAAGAAGCTCGAGCAAATTTAGAAGATGTAAATGTTTTAATAGATGGGACAGCTAGAAGTCTTGAAAGCAATATGACTAATGCATTTGCATCTTTAATTGATGGTACAAAATCTGCAAAAGAAGCGTTCAAAGATATGGCAAAAGCAATTCTAGCAGATATTGCACGAATGATTGCAAAACAACTAGTATTAAATATGCTTATAGCTGCAACAGGCGGCCAGGGCGGGTTTTTTGCAAACCTACTTGGAAGAGATGGCGCAGTATTTGAAAAAGATCCAAATATGCGTTATGGAGGAGTTGCAGAAAAAGTTCAACAGTTTACAGGAGGAGGAATCGCAAAGGGTAGACAAGCAGGATATCCTGCAATTCTTCATGGAACAGAAGCAGTAGTTCCGTTACCTAACGGCAAAGAAATTCCTGTAGAAATGAGAAATGGCTCTGAACAGCAAAATAATGTAGTTGTAAATGTAAATATTGATTCGGGCGGTGCAGTAACACAAGAAACTGAAGGTCAAGGATTAGACTTAGGAACAACTATTGCAAACGTTGTTCAACAAGAACTTTTGAATCAAAAACGACAGGGCGGTATTCTTAATCCAAATGGAGTGGCATAATGGCAGTTTATAAAATAGTGGTTCCTCAAGGTGGATACGATGGTACAAATCCTAGTGCAAGTGAAGATATACCTTTGGATAGGGGTGCTACGCGTAGAGTAACACAACGAGTTCTTACTGCTCAATTTGGAGACGGTTACTCTCAAAGAGTCAAAGCCGGTATAAATCCTACTGATGAAATTTTTAACGTAAAGTTTGGTAATAGATCAAGAGCAGAAGTAAATAAATTAGCTGCTTTTTTTGACAGGCAGTCAGGTTCAAAATTTAGTCTTGTAGTTACTGAGCACAATGAGTCCGATAATACAATTAAAGTAGTTTGCGATCAATACAATATAACATATATTAATTCTGAGATACATACCCTTTCAGCAACTTTAAAAAGAGTTTTTGAGCCGTGACAGATACAGTAGATAAGGTACAGCAACCTCAGATAACTACAACGCTAACTGATACTTATACAAATTCTCATGAGGTATTAGATAGTTTTGTTGAGCTATTTGACATTACTCTTCCTGGCTATGACCCAGGCACAGGGAATGGTAACTATTTTTTATTTTCCGGATTAGATGATGAAGGAACTACTCAAATTGAGTTTCGTCAAAATAATTATAGTGCAATACCTATTCAAATAACGGGAATAGAAGTTGCATCTTCCGGTGCTATTGCAAGGCCAACACTTACCATTGCAAATATTCCAGTATTATCCAAAACTATAGACAATAAAGAAATAACTTTACACAATATTCGAGATCCGTCAATACGCGGCACTTCTATTGACGGAACCTTAAATGCTGAGTTTGAAACTAATGATGATCTTATTGGAACTAAAGTAGTTTATAGACAGGCTTTTTTATCTGACTGTAATACTAATTCTGCAACTCCTAATGAATTTCCTCCACAAGTTTATTATATAGATAGAATAGCGTCTGAAAGTAATATTTTTGTAATTTTTGAACTTGCCTCTCCAATGGATGTTGAAAGAGCAAAAATTCCTGCAAGAAATGTAATCGGGCAGTACTGTCCTTGGCAGTACCAAGGAAGAGAGTTAGGTTTTGGAGGTGGATGCACTTGGAGATATACAGACTCTGAACAACACTCTTTTTTTCGCAGTGATAATACAAGAATTCCTAATGCTAGTATAACTACATGGAATGATACTACAAGTTATACTGCAGCAACTACGACTGCAGCTGCGAGTATTGTTAAAACTACAGAAACAACAGGGCCAAACGTCTCTGCAGGAAACTTTATTATAGGTCAGCTTTATAAAATTGTTAGCGGAACTGGTTTTACCTCTATAGGTTCTAATAATGATAATGCAAACACAATTTTTAGAGCAACAGCTGCGGGCTCTGGAACTGGAGTAGCACAAGAAATTTCTAATCAAGTACAGATATGGGAAGCTTTGTTTGACAATACAGACAAGGATCCTAGACACCATAGAAAATATTGGAAAAGAATTGATTTATGTGGAAAAAGTTTAACTTCTTGCAAAATAAGATTCCAAGGAAATGCGAGTGATGATACTTTAGATAGTGCAGTTCCTTTACCTTTTGGGGGCTTCCCAGGCTCGAAGAAATTTAAGTGATAGACGAAATAGAAAAGCATTTTGAACAAGAGTATCCTAGAGAGGGATGCGGAGTAATAGGAATTGTAAAAGGTAAAAAACAGTGGTTTCCTTGCACAAATCTTGCAAGAGGAGAAGAAAACTTCATTTTATCTTCAACAGAATACTTAGATATAAAAAGGCGGGCAGATATTTTTGCTATTGTTCACAGCCATCCAGATGAGTCTAATGAGCCCTCTCAACATGATATTGATTGCTGCAATGCTCTAGGTATTCCATACTATATTTTTAGCTATCCTACTATGGAGTTAAATATAGTAGAGCCAAAAAAACGGGCATATCCTCTTATCGGAAGAGACTATAAGTTTGGAATTACAGATTGTTTTGAAGCTATGAGAGACTGGCTAGCTAAAGAAAATATAAATATTCCTCCACGAGAGCCTTTTGAAGATAACTGGTGGAAGAATAATTTAGATTATTTTACAGAAGAAAATATAAAAAATTGGAAGCATAAAAAAGTTGATACGCCCGAAAAAAATGATGTTTTAATATTTAAAGTTAGATCAAATACTGCAAATCATTGTGGAGTATTTTTAGGAAATGATGTTTTTTATCATCATGCAGAAAATAGATTATCTTGCCGAGAAAATTTATATCCTTTCTGGGCAGAGCATTTAGTAGGAATATATCGTTATGTTGCGTAAAGTATACTTAGAAGGTGAAATTGCTGATAAGTTTGGTAGTGAATTTGAAATGAATGTATCTTCTTTTGGAGAAGCTTTGCAGTGTTTTGAATTAAATTTTCAAGAATTTCGTCAATATATGCTAAGTTGCCATGAACGAGGAATAGGTTTTGTTTGTTCAGTTGCTGATAAACCTTTAGACTATGAAGATCAACTTCTTTTAGAGTATCCTCAAGGTAGTTTAACGATACAAGCTTTGCCTTTAGGCTCGAAGGGAGGGCTAGGAAAATTATTCTTAGCAATAGCACTTATTGTTGTTACTGCGGGAGCCGGTGCAGTTATCGCTGCAGGAGGAACTGCAGCTCTTGGAGGAGGTTTTGGAGCCCTTGCTGCAGGATTACAATTTGCCGCCGGAACTATACTTGGTAAATTAGCAATAGGATTAGCAATAAATTTGGCACTAACAGGACTGCAAGAAATGATGGCTCCCGACCCTTCTGTAGATATACAACAAGATCCTGAAGATTATCTTTTTCAAGGATCTGGGCAAAATTTAGTCGAAGGAGATCCTGTTCCTGTTTTATATGGTCAGTTGAGAATACCTGGCAGACCAATCTCTTTTGAAATTAAAAATGCGGCAAGAAGTTTTGTAGACTATGATCAACCTTTATTAGATTCTCCTAGTCAAGGACCCCAAAATAATGGCCCAGATAATGATCATGGATCTAAAAGAGATGGAAGGTAATTTATAATGTCATTTGGAGCTTCAAAACAATTTATAGGTATAACAGATATGCTTTGCGAAGGGCCTATTCAAGGTTTGGTAGATGGCAAAGCTTCTGTATACATAAATAATATTCCTTTTGAAAAATCAACTGTCGTAGGCACTATGAATGAAACGGTGAATGGTACTTTTGGAGCACCTACGCTCTCTTCTTCCGGCACTACTGTTACAGTATCAAATATAACAATAACCGATGATGATATTGGAAAGTTTATTCATGTTGTTGTAGAAGAAGTATCTAATATAACTATAACCGTTCAACCGATTGGTTTTCCTGTTAATGCAAGCTTTATGAGTGCAACAGGAGCCGGTTTAAGCACTGACTTTAATACTGTAGCAACTACTTCAACTTACTTACGTTGTGTACGCCCCGGAGGCGCAGAACTAGTAGCAGATGGTTCCGCGTATGATGGAAATACTAATACACTACTTCTTCACTCTAATGTTAGTCAACTTGCAAATCAGTATCAAACAATGGGTTCGTGGACTATTCAGCGAATAAAAACGGTCAAAATTGTTTCTAGAACTAATGATACTACTATAGTAGTTGATAGCAGTTTTGCAACCAACCTTTCAAATGCACCATTTTTTATAGAAGAAACCAGAACAATTAGTTCAACTATCGATGATTTAAATGGAACTGTTTCTAAGTTTGATGGATCTACAGTACAATTTAGACGTGGCACATTAGATCAAGCTCCTCTAGAGCAAGTGAATAGTTTATCTGGCGGTGTAACTATAACTGGACAGGGCGGCGGTGTTGCATTAAAGCAAAGTTTTGATTCTAGTACAGATCCTATTTCTACTACTACCGCATTTGGATTTCCTTTATACACTACTAATGGTTACCCAGAGGATCAAACTTTTGCGGATAATAGAGCTGCTCCTATAGTAATTCCCTCTAGCGCTGCTACTGGACCACACTTTGGATTGAATGCTGCACAGAAAAAACAAGTAGACGAACTCGGAATTCGAATTAACTATCCTGCTCTTATAACTCATAATAATGAAGGTGGTGATAAAGAGGCCGCAAGCGCTATCTATGTATTTCAAATTGCAATAAAAGGACCTGGAGAAACAAACTTTGGAGACTACCAAACTTTATTTAGCCAGAACGGAGGAAGAGTAGTACATACTGATAAAACCACTGCTGGTGTCTCCTTTGATCACACAATTGGATTAAATCGTTTTAAACCTTTTGATGACTTTAGAATTCGTATTATTCGATTGACTCGAGATTTAGGATTGCCTGTTTGGACTAATGGTACAACAGGTGGTAGACCAATAACAAACGATGAAAAGAAAAAATGGACACTTCAAGCTTCATCAAGTTTAAGTGGAGCCGACTTAAAAGCAACTATAAAAGATAAATTTATTTACCCTTTTACAGCCCATGCTGGAATTACTTTCTCATCGAGAACATTTGGTAGCCTTCCTAGTCGTAGTTATTTACTTCAAGGTTTAAAAGTTAGAATACCTACAGCATATACTCCTAGAGAATATTCTGATGATGGAGTTGCAAAATATGAAGCATTTTGGAATGGAGAGTTTAAAAAAGATATAGATGGCACTCATCAGCTTTTTTATACAGATAATCCTGCTTGGGTATTTTATGATATTGTAACAAATAATAGATATGGTGCAGGAGAATGGATTGATCGCAATCTAGTAAATAAATTTGCACTTTACAGAATTGCAAAGTATTGTGATGAATTAGTACCTGATGGAAAAGGTGGGTTTGAACCAAGATTTCGTGCTAATCTATATTTGTCTAAATCTGCCGAAGTATACAAAGTTCTTAAAGATATGGCAACAGTCTTTACAGGTATGTTATACTGGTTAGACGGTAAAGTAACTCCTGTTCAAGATGTTCCTTCAGATCCTGTATATACTTTTTCAAAAGCAAATGTTATAGATGGAACTTTTAATTATGAAAGCTCTGGAAGAAAAACTCGATCTAATCAAGTAGTTGTAAGTTGGAATGATCCTAATGCTAACTATGAGCAAGTGCCTTTAATTGTTGAAGATAGAGAAAATATTGTAAAAACTAAAAAAATTATTTCTCAAAAAGCAGTCGCCATGGGAGCTACTTCCGAAGGCCAAGCATATAGATATGGAAGATGGAAGCTTTTTACTGCACAAAATCAAAAAGAAGTTGTAAGTTTTAGAACTGGAATGCAGGGTGCGTTTATACGTCCTGGAGATATTATAAATGTACAAGACAGAGATAGGTATGGAGTTGATTTTAGTGGTGTAGTAAAATCAATAGATGCAGGTTCTCCAAATAGAGTAATTTTTGACAGAAAAATCACTCCTTTAAGCGGTGTTAATAAATATGAGCTAAGTACGATTGTAACTAGGTTTGCGGCTTTTTATACAGGTTTAGATCCTATACGAATTGATACAAATGGCTATAAAGTTACTAGCGGGGGAACTCTTTTTAATAGAGGAGATAGATTTACAGCAAAATTTTGGAATGCTGATACAACTCCTGATGATCCTGCCACCTTTGACTTAGATCCCGTATCAAATATTTATGCCCTTAGCACAGAAAATGCAGAAAAAGCGGTTACTAATGCATTCACTGTTTTTGAAGAAACTAACGGGCCTTTAAATAACGAAGGAGACAATGTAGCGGGGGGAACTCGATATAATAGTGCTCCCCTACCTTTAGAATGGAAAGAGTACACTTATGTTGTTACTAAAACTGTTACAGTTGAAGATATTACAATTAGTGGTGAAACTTTTACACGAGCAAATGTTGATTTAAGTAAAAGTACAAACTATGAAATAGCAGAAAGACCTGTACCGGGCACTGTATGGGCATTACAAGCGGAAGACAATGACGAAGTACAAATTTTAGGCTCAAAGAAAGAGTATAAAGTTTTAGGAATTGCTCCTTCAGATGAGAAAAATACTTTTCAAATAAGTGCAGTAGAGCATTTTAATGAAAAGTTTGATGCAGTTGACTTAGACTATGCTCTAGGAACTACTCCAACAAATGTTTTTCCTACTATTGAAGATGAAGATGAGTTTGTGCCTCCGCCAGAACAGCTTTATGTAGCGATTGATAGTGATTCTTCAAAACCTGGCGAAGAATTAACAATATCTTGGACAGTTCCTCAAGAAACTTTTACAGATAGTAATACACCGCCTACTACTAGGAAACGAGAATATTCTTTCTTGGATGGTTTTGAGTTACACCATACCGTTCCACATATAGACTCTCCAATTGTAACAGATAAATTATCGCACAGATTTGAAGCACTTGAAGACAATCTGTATACTTTTAGAGTTCGAACTGTTTCGAGAAAACAAAATTATTCTGATTTTATTTCTACAAAATATGATGTCTCAGATCAATATGGTGCAAATGTTCCAAGAATTGTTGGAGGGTTACCAAAAGGTATAATTTCAAGTTCTACTTTTAACTATTCTTTAGACCTCGCAGCTTCAAGTGGTTTAAATGAAGCTATAAGATTTGCAGGAAATTCAGCAGCAGGTTTTTCTATAGGAAATACTCTTGATCAAGCTTCTTCAGTTGCAGTTAGTTTATCTAGTATAAGTGTAGAAGGTATAGGAGCAGCTACAAATAGAGAAACTCTTAGACAGACTCCCACATGGTATTGGTTACTATTTGATGGAGGCACAGGTTTAGCTGTATGGGATACTGATAGTTTAAAAAATCTTCCATTTTACAGAAAAATACCTTCAGAGGGATGGAGAGGTACAAGTCAAAATACTAACTCTGTTTGGGTTAATCAGAGTAGTGGTTGGACGGTCGCAGCTAATTCTACTAGACTTACAAAAGGTGGAACCGCTTTTACCTGCGCTCTTCGAGATATTTTTCTTTTTGAAAATCCAAATAAGTTACAGGCAAACTATGTATCAGCAGTTGCAAGTTCCAGTGCCGCAGTCACTTTAAGTTGTTCAAGCGATCATAATTTAGTTACCGGCGATAAAATCATTGTCGAAGAGGTTGGAGGTGCAACTCAGCTAAATAATAAAACTTTCTTTGTAGAAAAAAGTTCAAATACACAAGTAACGTTATATACAGATGAAGCTGTATCAGTTGCAGTTACCAACTCAACTATTACCGGAACCTTCACTAATGGAGGATGGTTTAGAAAAGTAGACGCTCAAGCAGCTAAAGTTACTGCTGTTATCTATGAAGATGATGGTAGTTCTATTAAAGAAGTTATTCTAGATCGAAGTTTCCCTGCAGCATTTTCCGGAACTATTTACAAAGCTGCATATCGACCAGATTATAGAGATGATGCAGTATTTGGTAGAGTTAGATGGAGTTCATTTTCAAATGGAGCTAATAACTTTGCAGTAGATAAATTTATTAGTTTAAGCGATAATTTAGCTCAAGGAAAGTTCGTAGCTTTAGAAGCAACTCCGGATGTTATTCAATACGATACAAACTCTGCTGGTACTCAAGTACAAGAGACTACATTTAGTAATATACAAGTAACTGCAACAGCAATTGGATTTAACGAACCACAGTTTAAAGTAGACTCAGCTACTTCAGATGAGTTTAATCAAACAGATGAATCTTTAGAAAATCAAGGATTTTCTGATCCTGCTTCGGGTGAGTTTACCAAAACATTTACACTGCATAATTCTAGTGCTCTTGCTTATGGTACTGGAGTTGCTCTACCTATAAAAATTGAGGTTCGAGAGAAGAATAATGTTGGATTAAATGCTTTTGGAACAACTGATATCATTCGAGTAAAAGATGGAGCCGAAGGTACTCAAGGAAGAACAGTAGAGTTAACAGCAGAAGATTACTCGGTAGTGTATAAACCTGGAGGAACAACCCCTAGTCATAGTGGTACTGCTTCAAGTGGTAGCGCTATAACACTAACTGCAACTGCTAGAAATTTTGCTGCAAATCCTGAATTTAGATTTAGTGTTAATGGCACTCCTCTCCAACAAGCTTTTTCAACTACTTCAACTGCTGAATTTGCAGTTCCTGCCACTAGAGGCTCTGCAAATAGCGCAACTATAGAAGTTGAAGTACAAGAATCTGGAGGAAGCACAGTACTTGCTACTGACAGTATCTCTATCGTTTTTGTAGAAGAAGGAGAGAGTGGAATTTCAATTTCAAATTCAAATTTTGCACACTCTATAACCACAGAAGCCGATGGAAGTTTTGGGTCTGGAAACTTCCCTAGAACTCTTACAGGATCGGGAACAACTTTAGAAGTATTTTTAGGAGGTCAAGTAGGAACATATGTTGGAAAAACTTCAGGAGCAGCATTTGGCCATGCAACATCAACAGGCAATCCAACTCTAGCAAGAGGCACTTGGTATATTAAAAGTGTTGCTAAATCTAGTAATAGTCCTTTTACTGTAGGAAATATTACAGGCGAAGCCAATGAGGTTGTTACTATTGCAGATGCAACTCTACCTGCAAATACAAGCGGTACTGGAAATACTCAATTCTTCGGCGACGATGTTGAAACATTTACATGGACTATAGTTGTTGGAACTAAAGAGGGCAATGCAGAGGTAATAACAAGACAAAGTATTGCTAAATCAAAAAAAGGTACAAATCCTGTTGTTGTATTACTAGATAATGATAATGTAACTATTACAGATAATGACCTTTCCGATACTCAAGCAACTATTACAGTTCTTGAAGGAACAACGCCTCTTACTTTTGCAAATAAGACTACAGCTAACTTAGCTGCAGGAGAGTTTAATATAGGTATTTCGGTAAGCACTGGTGTTGCATCAGCTAACAATTTGGCTTCTGGGGGCGTACGCTCTACTAGTAATCCTGTTGCTGATCTAAGCGGCTTTACTGCTACTACTGGAACAAGAACTCTTATAATTAGAGGGCAAACTGCTGATGGAACTGCTTTTGGCCCAATAAATAAAGTTCAAACATTTACTAGTATCGACTCAGGAGTAACTCCACCTAAAATTGCCACTGGATATGTATACTCTGTACAAAATAGTGTAGGGCCTGGGGCTGGAGTAGTTGCTCGGTATAGCTTTAGTGGAACTCCAGGATTTACAACTATAAATTCGAATTGGAGTGAAAATCCACCTACTTTTAATAGTACAAATAATGTTATTTATTACTCAAAATATACTGCGGTCGAATCAACCAACAATAGTGGGACTTTACTAAATTACTCCGATGAAGGTTCTGGTTTAAGTTTTGGTAATGTAACAGAAGGAACAAGTTTTACAGGACTTGTTACTTTTGCAAATGGAGATTTTTCTACTGGCGGAAGTACTATTACAACAATCGATGGCGGTAATATAACAACTGGTATTATAAAATCTAATGGAGTAGCAGTAAATAACAGCACAAGTTTTACTGCAGATGGTAGTGACTTTACTAGTACTGGCAGTTATTTTAACTTAACCAATGGAGTTATAGCTACAAAAGCTTTTAGAGTAGATTCAAATGGTGTAGGCCAATTTTCAGGAGGAATAGTTATAGGTCAATCAAGCAGTATGAGCTCTTCTTTAACTGTTGGAAGCGGAACGGGCTCTGTCACTCTCAGTGGGAGTAATCAAAGAATTGTAATTAATGATGGTTCACAAGATAGAGTAATACTTGGAAAGCTAACATAACCACCAAAAAAATAACACTTGACA
>TARA_R100000278_G_scaffold65558_3_pt1 | contig 18630 bp, 20 predicted proteins | sample TARA_R100000278 | Tara Oceans TARA_R100000278 (sample SAMEA2620755) | marine metagenome | biome: marine biome (ENVO:00000447); feature: deep chlorophyll maximum layer (ENVO:xxxxxxxx); material: "saline water (ENVO:00002010), including plankton (ENVO:xxxxxxxx)" | depth 66 m | reverse complement strand
TAGAGTAAATGCTTTCACAGAGCCAGATGCTATCGTAATCCACCCTAACGATTGGTCACAAATTGTGCTCCAATTAGACGAGGACTTTGCGGGTACTTCATCCGCAGGATATGCAGCTAAAGCTCCTGTATTCACCCAAGCCGGTGGATATGCAGGTGGCGTTGCTAACCAACTTTGGGGATTAAAAGTTGTTCCTACAACCGCAATAAGCGAAGGAACAATCCTAGTTGGTAAGTTCGGCGGTGGAGAAGCAGCACATGTCGTAATGAGGCAAGGAATTGACATCGCAGTCAGCGATAGTCACGGTGAGAACTTTACAAAGAACATCATGGTGATTAGAGCTACTATGAGAGTTGGTTTCCCTGTTTACAGACAAGCCGCTTTCCATAAGATCACAAGCGCTTAATAGCGTTTAGTATTTAGAATATGGGGGCTACGCGCCCCCATATTTTATAAGATAGGAGAAAATTATGCCAAGACATTATGGCGGAGGAAAACCAAAAAAGAAACCATACGGTAAAAGACCTAAAAAAAAGAAATAAGAAAGTAGAATTGATTTATTATGGCAGAAAAATTCATTAAATTGGAAAAAGACTTATGGGTATTAGGCGACGGGTCAATCTTTGAAGGACCTAAAGCTGAACTTCCAAAATCTAACGCTTCTAAAGTTGGTGGCGCAGGAAAAACTTATCCTGAAAGCTATTTAAAAGAAATTGGTTGGAAAAAACCTGCTAAGAAAAGTTCCAAAAAAGAAGTAGAAACAAAAGCAGTAAAACCTAAAGAGAACAAATCTAGCAAGTAAGGAGATCTAAATGGCTCTTTGCACAGTTAGTGATGTCGAAAGTATCATAGGGGTAGATTTAAGCACTACGCTTGAAAGTACAGTCACAAACTCTTTAATACCTTTTGCTGATCAAATTATCAAAACATATCTAGGTTATGATATAGAAGCGTCTAATCAAACTGAAGTATTGTTTGGTGATAACAATAGAGAAATAAATTTAAAACATATTCCTGTAAATTCTATAACCTCAATTACAGAAGATGGTAATTCTTTAACCGAAGGTAATGAAAGTGATTTTGTATTTCACTCTAACGGTAGGGTAGAACGAGTACTTGGTCGTTGGTCAGGTGCAAAACCTAAAAATATAACAGTTGTTTACAATGCAGGTTATTCAACAATTCCCGACGATATAAAGTTTACAAGCGCAAGAATTTCTGCAAGAATACTGATGTCGAGTTTAAATGTGAGTTCAAACGCCGACACCGGTACAGTAGATACTCACTTGAGCGACTCGACGAACGGGGCGAGTATGAGTACAGTAGTTGAAGAACGCATAGGTGATTTGCAAGTCCAATACAATGACCCTTTAGCCTATTTTGACGGTCCATTACTGAAAGATAGCGATCGTTTACTTATAGCCCCTTATAAAAAACAGGTGTTTGTTTAGTGCTAGATTTAGCAACTTACACTTGGATTATTGGATTTCTAAATTATCACGGTTTGCTTCATGCACACCTTAACGAATACACGAGAAAGAATGTTGAGCAAGAAGTGTTCATAAATCAACAATTCAACGAAATCGTTAGAGGTGAGAAGTGGACTATAAACAGGAAGCTCTAGGCAATCTACTAAGACTACAAGAATTATGGTGGCAGGTAGATGCAAATTGCATAGGCGAAGATCCTGATCTATTTTTTCCAGACAGGGGTGCTAGCACTCGAAAAGCAAAAGAATTATGTAATTCCTGTAAAGCACAAGAACATTGTTTAGAATATTCAATAGTTAACAATGAAAAGTTTGGTATATGGGGAGGACTATCAGAGCGTGAGCGTCGAAAAATAAGAAAAGAAAGAGGGCTTACGAGAAAGAGAAAAGATGCCAAGTAGAAAAGTACCTAATGTAGAAAAAGCTTATGAATTATTTAAAGCTGACCCTCACAAGCCTTTGAGTGATTGGGCTAGAGAGTGGGAGTGTTCACACGAAAGAGTTAGACAATTAAGAGAACAAGCAGGATTTGAGCCTATCTCTGCAATCGATCATAAAGTAGCTATTACAATAATTGATCGCATAAGAGATGGTAAATACAAACTTACCGTAAGAGCTTTGTATGAAGATCTACCAATAGGTTTAGAAAAATTTATGACTTGGATGAAAGAAGATCCGGCTATTTGGTTAGGTGTTTTAGAAGCACAAAAATATGCAAAAGATAAAGAGTGGAATCCTGATACTAAGCAATGTAGAAAATGTGGTGAAACACTTGACATAAAATCTTTTTCCCGATCACAAAAATATAAAGACGGAAGACAAAAAGTTTGTAAATTATGCAAAAGACAACCAAGTGATAGAATTTTAAAAATACAAATGCAAAAAGAGGCTATGGACGCCTTAAGGGAAAAACTTAAAAACCAAGACATATAAACTAAAGTGATTGTATGTCTTACAATTACAACAACCTTTTAAAAGAAGATATAACTATTGAGTCTATATCATCAAATACTGTTGACGATAGAGGGCTACAAAGTTCGTCTTGGGCTAGCGCAAGTACAACTAAAGGTAGATTAGTTTTAATTAATAGCGCTGAAGACGAAGATCAAACAGAATTATTAATGGATCAATTTGAGTTGTTTATTCCCGCAAGCGTCACAGTCACAAGTGATAATAGAGTAAACATAAGCTCACAATATTACGACATTTTAGGAATTGAAACTAAAAAAAATAGGTACGGTAAATCTTTAATAAAAGTTCTTACCGTGCGAAAGAGTAGATAATGGCTAGATATGACAAGCAGTTTAGAGATATATTCTACAAAACCTCTCTTGGCGCAGGTGACATAATATCTTTAGATGTTTTACAACAACCTCTAAGACCAATTAGAAGTAGTGCTTTACAATTTGCTCGTATAAATGCTGACTTTAAATCTTTAACACCAAGAGGGCAAGGACCTATGATGCGTATTCAAAGGCGTGTTGCGGGTCGTATTGCAGGTCGTCTTGGTCAAACTTTAATACCACAAAGTATGGGACCTATTACTCGTATTGCTAACCGTATGTATGGAAAGTTTGCGACTATGAAAGTTCAAAACCATTACAACTATAAAATTGGAGTTGATATTGAATTTAACGGTAGAGTTATGACAGAGTATATGAAACAAGAGTTATCTAAAAGTCAGGGTGGAAGATTAGAGCGAGAGTATCAAAAAGCTTTAAAAGATATGGCTAAAAAGAAGATCAATATAGAAGAGTTTTCATTACCCGAGCTTATGCAAGATATTCAATACAACTTATTAGGAATATCAGGCGGTGAAACCCCCGGCGCACCAATTAAAACAGGAAACCTAAGAAACTCAATTAGATTTAGAGGTATAAACTACTCACCTAAAAGAGGTGTAGCGTCAGGTAAAATAACTGTCGGGTCAAGCGCCGCTAATAGAAGTGGAGAGGCTGATCAAGCACCTTATTGGTGGAAAACAGTTTATGGCGGTTATTACACACCAAACAATACATTTTTTACCCCACCAAAAAATAGAGCTTGGTTAGGTAAAGGTATAAAAGGTGCATTAACAGCTTACTTTCCAGATATGGGTTATGAACTAAAAGTAAATGGAAAAACTAGACAAGATAAAGGAAACTTTTATGCTTACCAACCTGACCCGCCTAAAAAAGACGATTATGAAATCAGTTATGAAAATCAAATAAAAGACCCGTCTGGTCTATTAGACTTCTTGTTAGGAGATGAGGATTAATTATGCCCGGAGTTGATAGTGCTACAAGTATGCCACCTGATCCTGAAATAGTTTTAAGAACATGGTTGCTAAGTAAAAGTACAATAACAAATGAAATATCACAAAGAGTAGCTACTAAGCTACCACAAAACCCTACCCTACCTTTTGTAGTTATAGAAAATCAGGGTAATTTGTTGAGCGATCCTGCGTCACAAGCACCGATCAATATCGCTACTTTAGCTATTTATGTTTATGCAGGTCGTTGGGGTGGTGACGGGACAAAACCAGAGCCAGACTATTCAACAGCAAGCAATATTGCACAAATAATATATAAAGAATTATTTACTGAAAGTCGTGTAGAAGTTTTATCAAATGGCGGTGTAAACGCGGTAATTTATGGTTTTGAAATAGCAGTAGCACCCGTAAGAATAGAAAATAGAGAACGACAAATAGCAGAGTTTCAAATCACAGCCAATATGACATATCGTTATACTGCATAAACCTTAAACTCAAAAAAAATCCTCTAATATTACTTGAGAGGTAAATATGGCAAAAGTAAAAGTTAAGGTTAACCCAATATATCCCGCCGATTCAATCGGTGACGAAGTATCTGGTTTAACATTTACCAAAGATGAGTGGACGGAAGTAAACGGCGGAGACTGGAAAAGACTTAAAGAGTCCAAAGGTCGCCTATGGGATGAGTTGAGCATACCTAGACTTATCGCAGAGGGCGAAGATTGGGAAGTCAAGAAAGTTGACGAAGTCATAGATTTGTTAGACAATAACGAATTTATTGAGGATGAAGTAGAAGACGAAACCGAAGAGTGGTACGGCTCGGAGGAAGAATAAGATATGTTTGCAAACATATTAAAAGTAAAAGTATAAGTTAGGAGAAATCTGTATGGCTACTACAAGTTATAATACTTCAGGTACAATATCGGATGTTCTAATTGGAACAGGTGTCCTCTATGTCGGTGCAAAAGGCTTAGCCTTTCCTGCACAAGACTCAGGAACAGCAACAGCATGGGCTGACCTAGCAACAGGTTGGACTGATGTTGGCTATTCGGAGGACGGATGGACATTGGAATATGATAAGACTTTCGAGGACATTATGGTCGCGGAAGAAATTGATCCAATTAAATCTGTTAAAACCGCACAAGAAATAAGACTTACCGGTACACTTGCACAAGCAAGTTTGGCTAGTCTTAAAGAAGCTTTCGGTGGTGGAACAATTACCGAAGACGACACAACTAACTTTGCTTCAGGATTTGATACATTAGTCCCACCATCAACTGACGACTTTACTGAAAAATCACTAGTTTTAGTGACAGAAGGTCCGGGCGGTGCGATTAGACATTTTCATATACCTAGAGCAGTTAATGTCGGTGCTTTCTCAATGGCTCATCAAAAAGCTCCTCAAAAGGTGCTTGTTGCCGTTGAATTTAAAATTCTAGTTCCAGATGCATCTTCAACATCAGTTGGTACAACTAATGGAAAAGAGAATCTATTTAGAATAGTTGATAACACTAACGCTTCAACAGAAGGAAGTGTTAACTAATAGTAATGCTTAACGGATGGGAGGAATATGAGTACAAAGCGTTATAAAGATTTTGATGCCGCTAAGGAAGCGAGAAACGACGATCCAATTATTGTGAAAGTCGGTGGGGAAGAAATAGAATTTCCCCCGTTCTTAACAGCACAAGTTGTTTTAAATCAAATGACTTGGCTAGAAGAGGATGGCTCGCTTTCGGCGTCAAATTTGCCACTTTGGTTTAAATCAGTTTTCGGTCAAGAAAACTTAGACAAAATTAGTTCCAAAGTTGATTTTGAAACCCTACAAGAAATATCATCTTTTCTTTTAGAACAATACGGTTTGGGTGGAGATCTTACTGCCCCTAAAGAAACCGAAGAATCGGGTGATAGCCCAAAATAACTTTCAAGCCCATTGATATAGTTGACAGATGGGCTGATGTAGAAAGTGACTTCAACAAAATATATAATATAGCTGATCCGTTGGATTTGGAATGGCGTAAATTTTATAGATTACTTGGTACAATGCCATTAGAACAATCACTATTCTTTGCACCTCAATACTTGGCTATACAGGAAGGTGGAGATCCAAACAATCCTGATGAGCCACCAGAAGGTTGGTGGAAAGAAGAGCTTGATAAACGCAGAGGTAGATCCAATAAAGAAAGAGTGGCTACTTCAATAGACAGTATGATTCAAGATCAAAAAGACAGGATAGCGAAAGATGAGTAGAGCTAACGCCGCGAATATTACCGTAAATGTTTTTGCTGAAAACGGTGGTGTTCAAAAAACCATAAAGACTGCAACCGACGCAGCAGAGGACGCCGCTAAACCCGCCTTATTATCAATGCAAAGAATTAACGCAATGGCTTCTGCGTCAATGATTGGCTTAGCCGGTATCACATTTGAATTATTTAAAGCTGTGCAAGCAGCAATGGTTTTTGAATCTGCTTTTGCGGGTATTAGAAAAACAGTTGACGCTACCGAAGAACAATTTGAGGAATTAGCACAATCTATTTTAAGGATGAGTACGGTAGCACCTATTGATACTACCGAGTTATCAAGAATTGGTGAGCTTGGTGGTCAGTTAGGTATTCTTGCTGAAAACTTACCATCTTTTATTAGAACTATTGCTGATCTAGCCATATCTACAAACTTAACTGTAGATGGTGCAGCACTAGGTCTTGCTAGGCTTGACGCTATTGCGGGAACTAATCAAGAAACTTTTGCAAATATAGGTGCAACAATAGTTGAACTTGGAAACAACTTCGCTGCAACTGAAAGCGAAATCATGACTACCGTTTTGCGTATTCAACAGGCTGCTGCACAAGTAGGCGCTACAACACAAGATGCTTTAGCTTTTGCTACGGCCTTACAGGCTATTGGTGTACCTGCACAAGCAGGTGGTACTGCGGTAGCTCGTGTATTCCAATCTATTAATCAGGCTGTAATACAGGGTGGGGAAAATTTAGAATTATTTGGAAAAATAGCAGAAGCGTCTGGTAGGACTACCGAAGAAGCATTTAAACAATTTTTTCAAGACGATCCTGCTCTTGGTGCTCAAGCTTTTATAGAGGGACTTGGTAAGTTAAACGAGTCAGGACAAGATGTAATTAGTATGTTAGACAAGTTAGGTCTAGCACAAAGAAGAACAATGCTTGCTATTTTAGGTTTAGCAGAAGCAGAAGGTTTATTAAACGATACAAGAGAAACGGCCAACAAAGCTTTTGAAGAGAACATTGCATTAACCGAAGAGTCTATTAAAAGATATAAAACTTTAGAGTCACAGGTACAGGTCACTAAAAATGCTTTTATGGAATTACAAAACCAAATTGGTGAGCAATTATTACCTCAAGTTCAAGATGTAAACAACTTTATACAAAAATTTATTTTAGGTCTTACTGCTTCCGAGCAAGCTCTACAAACTCTTGAAATGGCTATGGTTAGCTTTGCTACCGTTATAGGTTTTGCAATTACACAAATTGCAAGATTACAGAAAGCATTATTATTCTTTGTTGGTGGTCCTATAAGAGCAACTCTCACAGCTATCGGTGTTCTTATGGGTGTATTAGGAACTAAAACAGCAGCCGCAGCCGGTGCGCAAGAACAACTTAACAGACAACTTGAGTACTTTGGCGAAAATGGTGAGGTCACAGAATCTACATTGAGAGCTGTAATAAAAGCAAATCAAGACTTTCAAAAAGTTATTGAGGGCATGGATTTTGGACAACAACTAAGACTTGAAGATACTATTGTCGAAGGATTAATGGGAAATAGTTTTGAAAGAAAACAATTTATTGGTGATTTAGAAGCAACTATTGAACAAGCCCAATTAATGAAACAAGTATTTAACAATATTGATCCACACGCGATGGCGGGTGAATATCAAAGACAATTAAGAGAAATTGCGGATGGTGTCATAAGTGGCGACGAAGCAATACAAAAAATTATAGAAATTGTTAGATCACAATCTGGAGTAATTTTATCACCTGAAGAAGCACACCCATTATACAACGCTATTGTTAATGGAAACTTTGAAATTTATATGAGAAATCAAAGTGACATAATTGATGCAGATCTAGAATTTTTATTAGCCCAAGAACAATTAGCTAAGAGATTACTTCCGGGTATGGAGTACTTAGAGGAAAGAAAAACCAAAGCTCTTGAAGCAGAAGCTATGCGTCGTTTAGGTATTTATGAAATAGAACACGATTTTCAAAGAGTTATGCTTGAACAAACTATGGCTGCTATTGAAGCCGAAAAAGAAAGAGCTAATGCACTTGACGGTACTACTGAACAAATAGAAGAAACCGAAGATATATTCCAAAGAATTGCTGCAAATGTTAAAAGTGGTGGTGAACAACTATTTAGCGCTCTTGACCAATTAGGTGACTTAGCAACCACTTCAGCCGAAGATGTAAATAGAGCTTTGGCGGAAAAAATACAATTAAGAGAAGTCTTTGAAAAACAAATACAATTCTTAAAAGATCGTGGGTTTGACGATGTAGCTTTAGAATTTTCACAATTAGGACCAGAGTTTGCAGGAGTATTAGCAAATCTTATTGCTAACACCGATCAATTAAATGCTAGAGAAATGATGCTTGAGTCATTAGGTCTTAGTGAATCAAATGAACTTAAAGACGCATTGTTTGAAAAAACAGGAGATCTAAGTCAAGAAGCACAAGATAAAACTTACGAAATGGGACAAGATTATGTAAGAGGGTTTATCAATGGTCTTAATGATGAAGCCCCCGAGTCTTATGAGGCTGTTAAAAAAGTAATGCAGGGTATTCTTGACGCTGCTTACGAAGCCGGTGGTTTTGGCTCACCATCAAGAATTACAAAAGAAATGGGTGAGTTCTTAATGCTTGGTTTTGCAGAGGGTATTGAGAGTTCATATCCAGAACTTGAAATGTCTTTCAAAGGTAAAATGATCGACCTATTAGATGTTATGAAACAATCTGTAAGTGAAGCAATGGGCGCTATGAGTTCTGCCTTTGGTAGTCAATTTAGTATGTTCGGCGCACAAAGAAGTGCATTAAGAGAAGAACAAAAATTAAATGATCTTCTTGAAGAAAGAGGTAAGTTATTAAAAGGTAATACTGCCGCAATGACAAAAGATATTGAAGAGGCTACAGCAAAAAGAGATTTCTTAAAACTTGCTTACGAAGAGGGGACTATATCTTTAGCGGAATATCAATTAGCTGAAGAACAATTATCTAAAGCTGAAAACGCTAGAGCCGATAGATTACAAACTCTTGACGAACAGATACAAGACGCAAACATTAGAGCAGCCGAAAATCAATTCAATATGGGTATGCAAGCCTTTCAGTTGCTACAAGCAGGACCGGAGGCTATAACAATATTTAAAGAGCTTGGATCAGCTCTAGGTGTTGACGAGGAGATCATAAATAACATAACAAATAAAACTGACGAGTTAGCACAAACATTAGGTATGAAGTTTGGTGGCGAGGTTGATAAGATTGCACAAAAATTCTTTGACACAAACTTAGCTATTGAACAGGAAACTATCACAATAAACGCTGACGGTAGCAATGTTATGGCTGTAATAAATGCAGCTAACGCAGGTATAGATAGTGTGCGATCAAATGCATCAAAAGGTATAAAGTTTAACGCACAACTATTTGGAGAAGCACCGGGGTTTGCAGGATTACCAAATGGTGCAGCAGGTGGAAGAATCAAAGGTTATTACAAAGGCGGAATTTTAGGAAGTGGTATGGGTCTTGTTGGTGAGTATGGACCAGAATTAATTAGAGCTATACCGGGCGGTGGTGTTGACATAACGCCATTAGGCGATACAAGAGGTAGTAGTCTAGTTGTGCAAAACTTAAATGTTAATGTGACCGGTGTACCAAGCGATCCTATGCAAGCAAGAAAAGCAGCAATAGAAATTAGAAAAGCACTAGTCAAACTAGACAAAGAAGGACTAGTAGGTACAGGTATTAGAGGTCGATAATGCTTGACAATAAACAAGTAGAAAAAATGGTATATTGTCAAAATGAAGGTTGTAGTGACTACTTTTATCAAATGGGTAGTCATCAAGTGTGTCCAAAGTGTAGGTTAAGAAATGGCTAATACAATAACAATAGGTAGATTAACTTTTACCTCACCTGCTACTTTAAGTGACAACAGATCAGGATCTGATCATACTTTATCAATTAACGGCACATTTGTACCAAATACTGTTGATGAAATTAAGTATTTAAGAGATGAATTACTTGCTTGTGCAAATGGCTACTATACAGTTCCATTTACTTGGGAAGGTGACAGCTCTATGTCTGGATATGTCAAAGTCAACGGTGCGGGTGTAGAAACAAGTAGAGTGACTGTTGGTGGCTACGAGTATTCAATAGATATGCTTTGGTTAGGTAATATGGGTGAACTAGAATTTGAAAGCCAATTTAGTGGTGGAATTATAGAAAACGACCACTCTATAACTTCAAGCACAACTCAATTTTATGCGGGACCTGTAGATTCTTACGCTCATAGCCATAGTAATACCCCAAGCAATTTTGAAAGAGTCGGTGCAAACGGAACAACCATAGTTAGATATGCAAGTGACATTAGGTCTTATAATGCAAAATATTTAGTTGATCCTGCCGATTTTTACAAAAATGCTTGTGAAGTATTTACCGACGGGGTTGACGATGTAAGTAGATTAAGGTGCGGTTTAGAATCACCCAATCACTCAGCAGCCTCGACAATATTACAAAATGGATTAGTCAAAATGACATTTGACAACACTACTACCCAATCAAGATTCAATATATTTTGTTATGACACAGACGGTTATAAATCAAACGAAACATTTGCTATATCAAGAGGAGTTAGTGAAACAGAATGGCAGGGGTGGAGATCAGTACAAATATTGAAAAATGAGCCGGAGTGCGCAACAGTAAGATTAACAAGTTATTATGACGCAACTAATAAAGATCAAAGACTTACCTTAGATGTGACACTTAAGAGAGGTGCAAGACACTTTAGCATTGTCGCAACTCAATGGTCGTCAGCACAATTTAATATTAAACCTACTAGTACTGTTGGCTATACAGACAATACTAGCTATGCCACCGAAACAAATAATGACAGCGAAGGTAATAGAATTGTTTTAGGCTCACCACAAAATTTTGATGTCGATACTACAAATGGTGGTATTAATTCCACCTCAAGCACAGCTACATTAAAAGCATTTATAGGTTATGAGTTTGGGGGAACTAACGCCACATCTATCGATACAGCAGACAAGATTAGAGATCAATATCTTGACAATGTATATGAAGTTGTGAGGTTAGTAAAGACATGAGCGTGACCGAGAAGTTAATGGCTGCAGGGTCATTTAACTTACAACTAAACAAGAACACAACACCAAATACAGTTATTAATAAAATTGATGCTTGGGGTCATATAGTTATTGTTCCCGGAGATCTTAATGTTAATGAATTTAGTGACTCCACTTTATTAGATGCCTCAAAATATACAGGTATAGTATATTCTTTAGAACTTGGTGACGACGAAATTGTATCAATAAATGGACAGGGTCTTATAGCTTATTTAGGTACTAGCGATACAACAGGTATGCCTATTGCACAAACCGGTGGTCCTAGTGGCGTTAGGTCTTATAACGCTTCAACTTTAGAAAATGTTTTAGACCATACCGGCTCACCAAAAGGACTTCTTAGAGATGAAAGTGGTAATCAAGGTCCTATTAGAAAGGGAACAATTACTGAGCCAAGTGGTACATACACAGGTAAGCACTATACCGAGTCCGCACTAAAAGCTATAAAGTATGTATGTCAAGATTTGGGTGTAGAATTTAAAGTTAATCAAAAAGGTTTTTTAGATGCCGGACCTACAAGCTCACTATTTAGTGGTCATAGTGCTGATCCAACTGCAATAATATTTAGAGGTGCTAGTGGTGAAGATCCTAATATATCTGGTATTGCAACAACTTCTTTAGTTGCTCAATATGACGCAAGCGAATTTGTTGATACCGTAGAACTAGTAGCTAGTAAGTATGGTGCAGAAGCAAATATTGGTAGTGCTAGTGTAAGTAGTAATCCGTATAAAGATTTATTTGGTGGTGCTTTATCAAGAGTTCAATACATAAGCGACCCTCAAACACAGGGTAGTAGTAAAACCGATAGGGCTACTTCATATCTAAATGAACTAAATACATTAAAGAAAACTTTAAATGTATCGTTAGAGGAATATGACATATCGGGCGACTTTGTAGTTGGCGACAAAATATTTATTTTTGATCCGGACATAGGATTTATTGACAACGAAGTAGATAGAGTAGCGGACGGAAGATCTGCTTTATTTGAAACCGTATATCAGGGACAAGTAATTAATCCTACAAAGATTCGTATATTAGGTATTACTTGGCCTATTAAACAGGGCTACGGAATTTTTTATAGAGATAAAGACGGAAACTATACAGAACTTACTGACTATTGTATTTTTGAGGACGGAGATGTACAACTAGAAGTTGGAGATGTCGCACCTACTATGGGTGAAAGCTTAAGTATGAGTGGCTATACTTTAGACGCTGTTGGCTCACCTGATAAATCAGTACCAAATCAACCTTCAGGTCTTACAGAAGTAGCGGGTACTTATTCGGATGGTAATGGTGTATCAAAAGCATTTTTAAAATTAAATTGGACACAACCTACAAATAGTGACGGGTCAACAATTACCGACGGATCATTTTATAGAGTTAGATGGCGAGTAATACAAGATACTGACGGTAATAATATTCTTGACGAAAACGATACTCAAGTCACGGAATATATATATTCAACAGTTGATTTTTCTACTACTGAATTTATTATTTACGATTTATCACCAAATACATTTTACGAGGCAGGTGTTCAAGCCGTTGACCTTACAGGATTTGATAGTTCTTTTGCAACTATAACTTCTGTACAAACACCGGCTGACGCAGGAGCACCTAATAAACCAGACGGATTTGCGACAATAGCTTCTAATCCATTAAGAGTCCAATTTATACATAATCTTGGTCAAGCTAAAGATAGTGATGGAAATGCAGTTAGCCCTGTTGTTAATTTCACACTAGCAAAAGATATTGATCACTTAAACATATATGCATCTACAACTTCAGGTTTTAACTTAAATTACAACTCAACTACTAAAAAAGTCACAAACTCTAGTTTTAAAATAGGCGAATTAGTGGCTACTTCAGCTCATATAAGAAATGGTATAGCTGCTGTTGGTTATATAGATTTAGACAATGCAGATACTCATTACTTTAGAGTCACAGCTGTTGATACTTCAGGTAATGAAAGTGAGCCTAGTGACGAACAAAGTGGTAGTGCAGAATTAATACAAACATCTCATATATCTAACTTAGCCGTGACAAATGCTTTGATAGCTAATGCTGCTATTACTAATGCTAAAGTGGCCGATTTATCAGCAGACAAAATAACAGCAGGTACAATATCCGGTCAAGAAATAATTTTAAATGTAAGTGGTGACACAGGTAATGATTCAAGTATTAGATCTTCTAACTACTCAACAGGATCAGCCGGTTGGAAAATTAATTCGGATGGAAGTGCAGAATTTCAAAATGCAACTATTAGAGGAAGTTTGCACGCCGCAGATATAGACGCGGGTACTATTGACGCAGCAAGACTTGACCTATCAGGTAAGTTAAATGTTGGTGGTGCAGCTAGTGATGTTAACTCAAACTCTACGACTATTGACGGCGGTAAAATTACAGCTAACTCTATCACCGCAAGTCAAATAGCTGCTTCTACAATAACAACAGGTCAACTTAATTTTACACCATACACAGATGGGGAAGCTATTGATAGTGGAAGTTTAGGTGGAATAACTATTGATAGTGACAATATAAGAACTACAAATTATAGTTCTAGTGCAGGTTTTAGAATTGAATCAGATGGTGATGCTTTTTTTAATGATGTGACAGCTAGAGGAACTATTAGTGGAACAGTTGATACAAGTTTAGTTGCAGGTGCTACAGGAGAGTTCAAGTCTAGCTCTGGAAATGATAGAGTAGAATTTGGTGGACTTGGTGGTCCTACTTTGTTTTTTGTTTATGGTAGCTCAACTACAGGTAAAATAAACGCTGCTAATAATGACTTTCTAGTTGAGTCAGTTGCTTCTAACGATAATTTAATACTTAGAGCCGGTAGTTCTGGCGCACAAGCAAAACTAACACTTAACGCAAATGAAATAGAGTTTATGGGACAGGCATCTGGAACATTTGCGCCTACTATAAATATTCCTCATACATCCGATCTACAATTTAGTAGTACATCAGGAAGTACAGGTGATGTTATAACAAAAACAGCTACAGGATTAGCATGGCAAAGTACTTCAGGTCATAGTCACGGTAATTTAAGTTTTCCAAACTCTGGTACAGTTTTGTCAAACAATAATCACAGCCACTCAGGTTTTTTAACAAGCATACCTAATAATTATTTAACAAATTCAAACCATCAACACGGTAATACTATGAATCCAAATAGTCACGATAACAGCGCTCATAACCAAAACTATGGATTTTCTAATTTAGTTTTAGGTAATAATTCAGGAACTGCAACGCCCGGAACTCACGCAAATAGCAATAACGCACACGGTATAAACTCACACACAGGTAGCAACAATGCACACGGTTTAGGTAATAAAGCTAATAACGCTGATTTTTTTGCTCACTTAAATCTTTATCATGGTGGCTCGGATGAAAGGTTAAAAGAAAATATTACAGAAACTACATTTGGTCTTGATTATATTAATGCTTTAAGACCTGTAGATTTTCAATATACAAGTGCTTCAGCAGATAATTTATTTGAAGATGATGATCCAAATAAAGATAAATATTTAAAAACTAAACATGGATTTATAGCACAAGAAGTAAGAGCTACTACTCTTGCAAATCATAGTTCAAACAATGCTTTTGGTGGTTTAGGATATAAAGATGCAACTGATAATGACTTATTTGAAGATATACAAACATTAGACTTGCAACAATTTATTGGACCTTTAGTTAAATCAGTACAACAATTATCAGCTAAGATAGAAGTATTACAAGCAAGAGTAGATGAGTTAGAGGGCTAATGTCATACGAATATAATTTAGAAGAAGAGTCTAAAGACTCTGAGTATTATAAAGGTCAAATCTTTATGTATGAAGAGGCACATAGATTAGCAGTAGAAAGTGGAGAAGATACAACTGACTTAGAAACTAAACTAGAAACTTTAAAGCAATCGTTTATAGACGCGGGAGGTACATTCGATTGAAATTTGATCTGGGGGGAAACAAGTTTATAGAATTTAAGACGGATGTAGCCGGTCTTGAACAATATGCGCGTATAAAACCATCTAAATTTTTCTTACCAAAATGGTTTAGAGATATGGACGAATACATAACTCAAGACGCTGTCCACGAAAAAGGTAAACCAAATTACTTTGGAAAGTCAAAAGAAACGGCTATTAAGTGGAGTGGTGGTACGGTCAAAAGATGTCCTGCTATTGTCGATCTAATAACTCAGGGTTTTATTATTCCAATGTGGGCTGACTTTTTAGTTCAAAGAGATATGGAAACTTTAGAGTGGGATAACAAAGGTATGGCACAATACGGAATAGATTTTCACTCTACCCAACAAATATATAATTGGCCTTTAAAGAAAACTGATTTTAAAGAGGGTGTAAAATTTAACAACCCGTGGCGTATATATACACCACCCGGATATTCAGTATTGTTTATGCAACCTGTATATCAATTTGAAAAAAGATTTACCGTATTACCCGGAATAGTAGAAACAGATCACTATCACCACATAAACTTTCCTACAATATGGCACTCAACAAAAGATGTAGTCATAGACAGAGGAACGCCTTTTATACAAGTCATACCTTTTAAAAGAGATGATTGGGATTTTAAGGTTGATCAAATGACACAAAAAGATATAGATTTAGATAGAGTTGAGAAAAGTGAACTTAATTCTAAATTTAAAAACTCGTATAGAGCAATTACTCAAAGATTTAAAAAAGATAGGTAGTATTTAATTATGCCACACACTTACGAATATTTAACAAATGAAGAACAAATAGCTTATGTACAAGCAAGACTCAAAAAAGAAGAAGAGCGTATGTTTGAACTTGAGCTTGCTGATCAAGAAGATGTAGGTATTCAAGCAGACATTACTACTGTTAATAACAGTATCACTAAATTAAAAGCAAAATTATTTGAACTTCAAGCTTAACCAAAAACCTTAAATCAAAATTTCACTAAGTAATATATAAGTATTACTAGGGAGTCTATGGCTGAATCACACGAATTTAAAGTAATTGACGATATATTCAAAAGAAGATATACATTACAAAAAATACTTGCAACAGAAGTAGCAGTTTTGGATTTAGAAATTGTGAAACTACCAGAGAATCACCCTGATTATGTTGAGTGGGAGTATGAATACAAAGAGCATAGAAAAAACTTAGAAGTTCTGTACAAAAAGTATGAAGATCTAGGTGGCACTTACGATAGACAGGAGATAAAAGGTGTCGTTAACAACTCATAGTAGAAGTTCATTATCTATAAACAATTTAAGCTCACAAGATAACTTTTTTGACACATCTTCTTCTGGTGAGGGATTTACACTATCAAATGCAACTGTACAAATTATTTCCGCAGCTGCTAATTTATATTTAGATGGACAATCCGTCGTATCTGATAGCAATCTATCTATTGCTACAACTTCAACAGGTACACATATAGCTTTTGGTACAGCTTCTACAGAAGCACTAAGAATAGACTCCACCGGTAGAATAAATATAAAATCAGGTAAGTTGCTTATCAATGGTGACGACGGTGATAGTGGACAAGTTTTAACAACAGACGGTTTAGGTAATATATCTTGGACTTCACCCGCAACGGCACAATACGCTTTTGCAGGATTACAAGTAAATGGACAGACAACTATATCAGCCACATCAACTAGCGAAAATGTAGAGTTTGAAGCAGGATCGGGTATATCTTTAACAACTAATACCTCCGCAAGTCCTAAAAAAATAACTATATCTAACACAAATACCGCAGCAAATGCTTTTTCTCAATTTGGTGTACAAGCAGGATCTGGATCTGCTAGTGGCTCAAATGTTGAGGCTGATAGCGAAACAGACACATTGACATTTGTTGCAGGCTCAGGTATAACTCTTACCACCGATACTAACAATGATAAAATTACTATATCTAGTGCAGGTGGTAGTGGTGGTAGCCAAAATATATTTGCTAGCGTTGGCGCACCAAATCAATCAACAATTAGTGCAGGATCAACTAGTGATACATTAAATTTAGAAACTTCCACAGACCCGACAGGAGTTGTGACTAGGGACGGATCGTTAGACATTTTGACAGATACTTCTGCAAAAACTGTCACGCTCAAAGCCAAGATACCTATAACTCATAGTCATAGTGGTAAAATGCCTTTATCGTTGAAAAGCGGTGGTGCAAGTGGTGTACCGCTTAAAAATCACTTTATTCCGGTGACAACTAGTGCGACCGTCAATGGTGGTGGAAGTACGGTAGCTATGAGTACAAGAGCTATTGAAGTTTTGCAGTCGGATGGCAGTACATTGTCCAGAATAATTATGCCACCCACAAGTGACGGTAAGTCCCTAGTTTTTACAAGTACCTTAGCAAACGGTAGTACGCAAACTGAAAATATAAATATGGGTGAATAATGGCAGAAAAGAATCCAATAAGGCTGAATTATGACGGGAGTAATCCTGACGGTTTTGCTGAATTTCAAAGCGCCGATTATGTAGGACTAGACGATGGTGGTACAGGTGGATCGTACTCTTCTTTAGCAGATTTAAGAATTGGTCTAGGTTTACAAATAGGATCGAATGTACAAGCTTATGACGCCGATTTAACTACAATATCAAATCTTGTTCACTCGGATGGTGCATTTATCGTATCGACAGGTACAGCGTGGCAGGTAGAAAGTGGTGCAACTGCAAGAACAAGTTTAGGTGTAGGTACGGGCGACTCACCAACATTTACAGGATTAACACTTTCAGGATCAGCAACAATTCAGGGTAATTTAGATGTTCAGGGTGAACTTACTAGTACAACCTCTACAGTTATTACTGTTGACGACGCTTTTGTTAAATTAAATACAGGTAATAGCGAAGCTGACGCAGGTATTATTGTTGACACAAGCGACACAGACGACGCAAGACTTTTTTATGATGTATCTACTAATCGTTGGGTATTGGGCGAAGGTGGTACTTATGACGAAATACTTACACAAACTTCTACCGATACACTAACAGGTAAAACCTTAGACGGTGGGTCAAACACATTTACTAATCTACCTAACTCTGCATTTAGTAATTCAAGTTTGACTTTTAGTGACGGATCAAACTCCTCAGCAGTAAGCTTAGGTGGTACAGTCACATTTACAGGCGGTGCGGGTGTTGATATAACCGAAAGCTCGGGTACATTAACATTTACAACTGACCTTAGTGAAATAACAGCAGACCTTACAGAAAGAGTTGACGATCAAGTTGCTACGCTTTTACAAGCCGGTGACAATATAACTCTTAGCTATGTAGATGGTGCAGGTACATTAACAATATCGGCTGCCGTTGGTACAGAAGAGGCACAAGATATAGTAGGTGCGCAGTTTGTCACAAACGGATCGCATACAGGTATATCTTTTGCTTATGACGATGCAAATGATGGTGCAATAGACGCAACTGTATCTTTATCACCTTTTAGCACAGATAACTTAAGTGAAGGATCTTCAAACCTTTATTACACCGATACAAGATTTGATACACGACTTGCTAGTAAAGATACCGATAAC